>NPIE01005836.1_pt1 | contig 142473 bp, 128 predicted proteins | sample 8637661 | NCBI WGS metagenome assembly NPIE01 (sample SAMN07420842, study PRJNA396082) | bioreactor metagenome | isolation source: sample BA12 brine-fed electro-methanogenic bioreactor BA | place: Japan: Kochi | collected 2016-12-09
AACAATGATTTGGTTGAGTCGTGTTATGTCAATAGTTCATTCAGTTGTGATAAGATTATTTGGTGTGCTGGTGGTGTCAATAGAGGGGGGTTGGTTGTTGGGGTGAACGTTTGTATAGTTATGAAGGGAATGGAGGGGTTTGGCTTACTGGTGTTAAGCCGTTTGTGTTTTTGGTTGGTACTGCTTTGGAGGAGGAGGTGGCGCGGGAGGTCGTGATGCGTCATCTGGATGGTTTTGCGGAGTATCTGACTGGGCGGGGTCTTGTTCCTGAGAAGAAGGTCCCGTTCTTCGTTTACTGGGTTCAGCGTTATCTGGATTCGGGGTGTGATGGAGAGGGATCATTCGCGGAGGTCCTTTACACTTTGGGAAAGGAAGATTGGCAGATCAGGCAGGCCCTGGATGCAGTGAAGCTGTATTTACGGTGGTCCGGAGATTCGGGGGCTGCGGTGGAAGACGGCGATGGGTCGCCCCTGGATGTGATGAGCAGGGTCCTGCGCACCAGGCACTACTCCATTCGCACTGAAAGGTGCTACCTGCACTGGAGCAATGATTACCTGGAGTTCTGCTCCGGGAAGGAAATGGACGAGAGGTCCTCTGATTCATACAGGGATTACATGACTCATCTGGCGCTTGTGAGGAATGTGGCGGCATCAACCCAGAATCAGGCATTTAATGCGCTGCTCTTCCTGTTTCGGAATGTTTGGGACATCGAGCCGGAGGGGATCGATGGAGTTCGGGCGAGGAAGGCTGTGCGTTTGCCGGAAGTGCTTTCCACCGAGGAGGTAAGGCTGGTGCTTGAAAATGTCGGCGGCGTTTCCGGGCTGGTGATCCGACTGATCTACTCGTCCGGGATGAGGCTGAGTGAAGCTCTGGGGTTGAGGATCAAAGATGTACGGCTTGCTGAGGGCACAGTTGTGATCCGGGGAGGCAAGGGTGACAAGGATCGTGTGGGGATAGTGGGGAAAAATCTCCTTGCTGACCTGTCCCGTCAGATAGAGTCGGTGAAGGAGTCGGAGATGTTCCTCAGAATACCGGTCTCATTGCCTGGCGCTCTGTCAAGGAAGTACACTGGATGCGGCTATTCTATGGAATGGAGATACATCTTTCCCGGCAGGGGACCGTGCATATGCCCCCGCAGCGGAGTGCCGGTTATCCACCACATGCACCCCACTGCAGTTCAGAGGGAGATGCGCCGGGCGGTGAAAGCTACCGGGATCAGGAAAAGAGCCAGTGTTCATACGCTGAGGCATTGTTTCGCCACACATCTGCTCATGGCCGGTGTTGACCTGTGCGAGATCCAGGAGCTGCTGGGGCACCGGAGTCTTGAAACCACAAAGATATACATCCACACGGCGAAGAACCTGAGGGGATGCGTTGTGAGCCCTCTGGACAGGCTTACAGCACCCGTCCGGAATGTTTTAGGCGAATAGTCGTTCAATACTCCTTGACTGACTTGATGGCTTGACCAGCACGCTTATGGTTGTCGAAACATCTTCACGATTACTCGATGAGTTCTCCAGAGAAATGATGAACCGAATGTCATGCTGTTTCATCATGTGACTCGTTCACTGAAATCAGCTGATCAGTTGTTCGTTACAAGCTTAATCTCCAGATGGCAGCCCAGGGCATCAGCATACCTCTTCAGTGTGGAAAGCGATGGAGAATGCTTACCGCTACTCAGTGAAGATTCAAGCCTGGTAATGGCGGGGGCCTTTGTCCCCATACGTTCTGCGATCTCAGCCTGACTGAGCCCCGCATTCTGACGAGCTCGAAGCATTTCATGAAGCAAAGAGAATTCAGGTTCAAGAGCATCGTATGCTTCCTTCACCTTTTTATCTGCAAGGGCTCTTTCTTTCAGTTCAGAATGATTCATTGTTGAGCACCTCCTTCCTTCTCTTTCTGGCGATCTCTATTTCCTTCTTAGGTGTTTTCTGGGATTTCTTTATGAATGAATGGAGCATGATGATCTTCCTGCCAACTTTAGTACAGAAGAAGACTCTCGCAATCCCTTCATTCCCTTTCACCCGAAGTTCAAACAGTTCTTTCTCAATCTTCTTCGTATGTGGCAAACCAAGATTCGATCCAAACTCAGTCAGCAGATCCGTAAGTCGCAGATACCTGGCCAGTAGTCCTGAGGGTAGCTTAAGGATCTCATTCTCGAGTTTCTGACTGTAATACTTGATTTCCCATCTCATCATGCTCGATACATAACAAATATGTTACTGTATGACAAGTCTTGCTTTAATGGAATCACTACAATGAAGTCGAGTCGATTTGCTGGAACAGATAACTGCGGTCTATGCTGCAATCTTCGCAATCACCTTGCCATTGGAGAGGGAGATACCGTCGTACTGAAAGCGATAGCTCCTCCGCCCTCTTCCCAGTTCAGAGAAATGATCCAGAAGGCGCGGGAAGCAGCATACGAAGCGGGAATGACCCCGGAGGATGTAGATAAGGCGATCAGCGAGGTGCGCTCGGAAACAGCAGATCGCGTCTGAATGAAATTTCATCTGTTCTTTCTCTTCAGAAAGAAGCAATAGTATCCTTTCTTCTTGATGTCGCATTCTGCGACTGCAAGTTGCTTCACTGTATCGCCAGTGAAAACCTTGCCTTGTTAAGCAAACAGCTTCTATCCTCGATTGGAGCTGGTTCCTTCGATTTGATGAACATCTCTTATTCTTTCCAATCCTGGTCTGCAGTTTCCGTTCATGAGGCAAAGGTTTCTGATCCTTCCATTGCCCTACCCTGCTGCTGGTATTCGTACACCTGACCTCGATGAAATGCTCGGTTTTGAAGCGTCCGCGTCCTGCTGCCTGTGTTCCTGCTGCTTCCGGTGGCGGTGATTCTCCCAGCTCTGCCCTTGCTGGATGGGTTATTGCTGATCTTTCTGCTGCCTGGGATTCTTCTGCTGGTTTAGCCATCACGCGCCCCTGAAGATGCCGGTTGAGAGGTAGCGGTCGCCCCTGTCCGGGGATATGGCCACTACGGTTTCGTTTGGCTTCATCGTTTGTGCTGTCTCAATGGCGGCGCTGACAGCGGCGCCGGTGCTCATGCCCACGAAGAGGCCCTCCTCCCTGGCCAGGCGCTGGGTGGTGGTGAATGCCTGGGTGTCCGATCTTGTTATGATCTCTGAGAGCTCGTTCTGCTTGAATATCTTCGGTATTCTCGATTCGGTCATGTTCTTGAGACCCTGGATGGTGTGGCCGGATTCAGGCTGCACACCGATTATCCTTGTGTTCATGTTCTCGTGTCTGAACCTGCGGCTGTGGCCCATGAGGGTGCCCCCGGTGCCCATTCCCGCCACGAAGGCCTGTATGTTCCCCCGTGTCTGGCTGAGTATCTCCAGGGCAGTTGATTCGTAGTGGCTGAGCCAGTTGGCGTCGTTGGCGTACTGGTCGGGAATGAAGAAAAGGTTTGTTCCCTTTGCTGTGTCCCCTTCGCTTAATCTCTCCACCTCCTCTATGGCTCCGTCGGTGCCTTTGTGCGACGGGGTCAGTATCACCTTTGCTCCCAGGGCTTCCATGGTGTGCTTCCTCTCGGCGCTGACGCTTTCAGGGAGGGCAAGGAGGGTTCTGTAGCCCAGGGCGGCGCCCACCATGGCAAGGGCAATGCCGGTGTTCCCAGAGGTTGCCTCGAGTATGGTCATTCCCTTTTTGAGCCTGCCGTCCCTTATGGCGTGGGTGATCATCCACCGGGCGGTCCGGTCCTTTACGCTGCCGCCGGGATTGCTGCCCTCGAGCTTGAGGAGTATCCTGGCTCCGTTCTCAGGTCTCATGCCTGTCAGCTCCACCAGGGATGTGCCCCCGATGGAACCCAGAAGACTTCCGGTTGCTGTCATCGTTTTCCTTTCCTTTGCTTCGTTCTTCTGCGGTTGTTCCCGGTACGTTCTGCAGGGTCAACGCGCATCTGTTCCGTTGATCCGACGCTGTTGTTGGGGGATGGGAGGGTTCGGGTTGGTCCGGTTGTTGGCCTCCTTTTTCCCGTGGTGTTTCTTTCCTGAAAAAAAAGGCCCGTGGCTTTTCGGCCACGGGCACTGTTTGCTTTTTCTCAGTGGTTACCTACAGCATAGACCCCATCGCCGAATCAGTGATGTCGGCGGTACAACAGTTGTTGGTGTATGCTGTAATGTTTTCCATGGGGCTAATCTACTTCTTTCTTCATTTTCCGTCTACTTCTTACCTGACGCCTATGGGAAGGACCATCCGTGCCTTGCTCTCGTTGATCACCTCGGCGGCGGCGAGGTAGATGGCGGAAAGTCCTGTGATTATTCCCTCGAAGCCGGTGAGCTGGTTGAAAACCTTCGGCATTTCGAACCAGTGTCCGATGGCCAGTAGCCAGAAGAGGAGGGTGAGTGTGAAGAAGACCGTCTGGAGCGCCCGGTTGGTCTTGAAAGTTCCGAACCAGAGTACGAATGTGAGAAGACCCCACATGAAGAGATACCAGCCCATGAAGACCCTGTCGGCCCCGCCTCTGAGTATCATGAACACCAGGGTGAGCCAGAAGCATCCGTAGCTGGTGAAGGCGGTGGTGCCGAAGGTGTTGCCCTTCTTGAACTCCATTATGCCGGCGAATATCTGGGCCAGGCCTCCGTAGAAGATGCCCATGGCGAGTATCATTGTGTCCATGGGGAAAAACCCCGCGTTGTGAATGTTCAGAAGGACCGTGGTCATCCCGAAGCCCATCAGGCCCAGGGGGGCCGGATTGGCCAGCTTAGCCTCCGTCATGTGCTCTCCCTTCTCGAAGAAGGGGAGCCGGGGCTCCCCTTCTTCTCGCTCTATTCCTTCGCTTCGTACCTTCGCGTTGTTCCCTGGCTATGTTCCATCGCTTTGAACCGTCGCTTTGAACCGTCGCTTTTTTCCCTGGCTATGTTCCTTCGCTTTGAACCTTTGCTTTGAACCTTCGCGTTGCTCCCTGGTTCTGATCCCTCGCTTTTGCTCTGTCGCTTCACTGGTTCTCTGCGCTGGTTCACTGCGTTGGTTCTCAACCCTGGTTCTCTGCGTTCTATCGCTTTGTTCGCTGCCCTGGTTCTCTGCGCTGGTTCTCTGCGTTGGTTCTCTGCCTTCTATCGCTTTGTTCGCTGCCCTGGTTCTCTGCGCTGGTTCTCTGCCTTGGTTCTCTGCGTTCTATCGCTTTTGTTCGCTGCGTCCATCGGGGAAATCAGCTTTCCCTTCGATTTCTACATGCCGTACTTGTCTATTATGCCCTTCTTGTCGAGGCCGAGTATGCCGTACTTCTCGCCGACCTTGGTGAAGGCCTTCACTGCCTTGTCGATGTGCTCCTTCGTGTGGGCGGCTGAGAGCTGCACCCTTATTCGGGCGGCTCCGGCGGGAACCACCGGGAAGAAGAAGCCTATCACATAGATGCCCTCGGCGTACATGTCCCGGGACATGTCGTTGGCCAGCTTGGCGTTGTAGAGCATGACGGGGACGATGGGGGTGTTGCCGGGTCTTACGCAGAGGCCGGCGTCCTCAACGCCCTTGCGGAAGTACTGTGCGTTCCACTCGAGTTTGTCGCGGAGCTCGGTGTTCTTGCTTATGAGGTCGAGCACCTTGATGGAGGCGTTCACTATGGGAGGGGCCATGGAGTTGGAGAAGAGGTAGGGCCTTGCCTTCTGGCGGCAGAGCTCGACCAGTTCCCTTCTGGCTGATACACAGCCGCCGGAGGCGCCGCCCAGGCCCTTGCCGAAGGTGGTGGTGATGATGTCCACCTTGTCCATGCAGTTGAAGTGCTCGTGGGTTCCCCGGCCGGTCTTGCCAATAAAGCCCGATGCGTGGGAATCGTCAACGAGGATCATGGCTCCGTACTCCTGGCAGAGGTCGCACATCTCGTCGAGGGGGGCCAGGTCGCCGTCCATGGAGAATACGCCGTCGGTGACCACGAGGACATGGCGCTTGTCGCTGTGAAGCTCGAGCTTTTTCCTCAGGTGCTTCATGTCCATGTGCTTGAATGTGTCGTACTGGGCGCTGCAGAGCCTGATGCCGTCCACCAGGGAGGCGTGGATGAGCCTGTCGGCGATTATGACATCCTGCTCTTGAAGGACTGCTTCGAATACTCCGGAGTTGGCGTCCATGCAGCTGGGGAAGAGAAGTGTGTCCTCCATGCCCAGGAATTCGGACATCCTGTCCTGGAGTTCCCTGTGGATGTCCTGGGTGCCGCAGATGAACCGGACTGAACTCATTCCGTACCCGCGTTTGTCCAGACCCTCGTGGGCTGCCTTTACCACCTCGGGGTGGCTGGAGAGGCCCAGGTAGTTGTTGGCGCAGAAGTTGAGGACATCCTGCTGGGGGGCTCCCTCGGGGTACTCCACCCTGATGGCGGCGTCCTGGGGAGAGCAGATGAACCGCTTCTCCTTGTAGAGGCCCTTGGACTTGATCTCCTCTATCTGCTCCTGGTACTGTTTCCTTGCTTTGTCGGTATATGCCATTATTCCCCCCGTCAGCCCTGATGCTTCTTCACGAGCTCGCAGATGCTGTTAACGGTGTCGAATGCCTCAGGAGTGGCCTCGCTGTCCGGAAGGCTTATCTTGTACTTCTTCTCGAGGAAGACCTTCAGGGAGACCATGGAGAAGCTGTCAACGATGCCAGAAGAGATCAGTGGGGTGTCGAAACCCACCTCGTCTTCGTCTTCCTCGTCCACATACTCGTCGATCACATATTCCAGCACAACATCTTTCATTTCGTCTGCCATGGCGGTTCCTTTCCTAGTCGTCCTCAAGTGTTGAGAGGTCTCCAACTTCCTGACCCCATTCCAGAGCCTTCAGATACCTTCTGAGGATCTTTCCTGAACGGGTCTTGGGAAGTTTCTTGCTGTATTCTATCTCCTGGGGCATTGCCAGTGGAGAAAGCCTTTTCCTTATGAAGTTCATGATGCTGAGTTCGAGGTCGTCGGAGGGTTCATAGCCTGGGTTGAGTGTAACGAAGGCCTTCACCACCTCCATGTTCACCTCGTCGGGCTTGCCGATGGCGGCGGCTTCTGCCACTGCCTCGTGCTCCACAAGGGCGCTTTCGATCTCGAAGGGGCCCACCAGGTGGCCTCCGGTGTTTATCACGTCGTCGTCGCGGCCCACGAACCAGTAGTAGCCGTCTTTGTCGAAGCTTGCCCTGTCCCCGGAGACATACCAGAGGGACTTGTCGGTCCGGAGTTCGTCGGGCTGGGCCTTGGGCTTCGCCCCCACGAACTTGCTTCTGTAGATGTCCGGCTGGTTGAGGTAGGTGCGGAACATGGAGGGCCAGCCGGGCCTGAAGGCAATGAGACCCACGGTGCCGGGTTCCTGCACCGGTTCATGGGTGTTCAGGTCCAGTATGCCGGCCTCGATGCCAGGGAAGGGCTTGCCCATGGAACCGGGCTTGATCTTCATTCCCGGGAAGTTGGTGATCATCATGGCCCCGGTCTCGGTCTGCCAGAAGGTGTCATGGAATGGAAGGCCATAGACCTTTTCGCTCCAGATGACCGCCTCGGCGTTCAGGGGCTCGCCCACGGAGGCCAGGTTGCGAAGACTGGAGAGGTCGAACTGCTTCACCAGCTCGTCGCCGTCCCTCATCAGGGAGCGGATGGCGGTGGGAGCGGAGTACCAGACGGTTACCTTGTTGTCCTGTATGAACTGGTACCAGGCGGCGCTGGTGAAGCCGGAGTCGAGTACGCACTGGGTGGCGCCCAGGCTCCAGGGGCCGATTATCCCATAGCTGGTTCCCGTGACCCAGCCGGGGTCGGCGGTGCACCAGTAGACGTCGTCTTCCTTCAGGTCCAGCACCCAGGAGGTGGTGAGGGCCTGGCCCCATACGGAGCTGTGAACATGCTGGGCGCCCTTGGGCTGCCCGGTGGTGCCCGAGGTGTAGTGGAGCACCGAGGGTGTCTCGGGGCCGGACTGGTAGACCTCGAACTCCTCCACCCTGGGGGCTTCCTCCACATCGAAGAAGATCTCCCCCTCCTTCAGCCTCTCGGGCTTGCCCTCGATGACAACTATCTTCCTGAGGGAGGGAAGCCTGTCCTGAATTTTCCTTACCTTTTTAACATGCTTCTGGGTGGTGAGGATGACACTGGTCCCGGCGCTTGCCAGGCGGACCTCGAGGGATTCGTCGCCGAAGGCGGAGAACAGCGGCTGGGCCACGGCGCCGGTCTTCAGGATACCCAGGAAGGAGATGTAGAGGCCGGGTATCTTGTCCATGAAGATGCATACCCTGTCCCCGGGCTTCACTCCCTGTTCCTGAAGGAAGCTGGCGTAGCCGTTGGAGAGAACCCTTATGTCGTTGAAGGTGTAGGTTCTCTTCTTCCCTCCGAAGCCCTGCCAGATGAGGGCCTTCTTATCGCCGTTCCCCCTGGCGCAGACGCGGTCTGAACATATGGAGCCTATGTTCAGCACTTCGCCTTCCTTCCAGTCCATCACCTCTCTGGCTATGTCCCAGCTGAAATCCTCTTTTCTCTTTTCATAGGATCCGATGTTGCTCAAAACAGCCCCTCTCGCTCTGTGGAGCCGGGCAGGCACCCGCCTCCATTGGATTTGATTCTGCGGCGGAAATATGTATGGAGTACAAATAACCGAACCGGGGCGGTATGTCTAGGCTGTTTCCGCCACCGCCAGGGCGATGGCTGCCCGGCGGGTGTGGCTGATGGAAACGGAGAGCCCGGTTATACCCATCTCACCGGCGGCTTCCAGCGCAACGCCGTGGAGCTTCACCGAAATGGAGCCCTTCACCGGGCACCTGATAACCTCGATGTCACGGAAACGGAGCCCGGAGGAGAGCCCAAGGCCCAGGGCCTTGAAGACCGCTTCCTTGGCGGCGAACCTTCCGGCGAAGTTCTCCCAGTAGCGGACCTGGGAACGGCAGTACTCTATCTCATCCGGAAGGAAGACCTCTCTGATAAGGTCCTCGGACAGCTTTTTCCTGAAGTGGTCGATCTCCACGAGATCGATCCCTATGCCCTTTACCGCCATTCAGCCCCCCCGGGGTCAACTGCCTTGAAGCCCCTGTCACCAAGCACTATGTACATCCCCGGACCGCCGTACTGACCGGACAGGCCGGTGTCTATCATAACCACCCTTCCGGAGAAGCGGGTCTCTATTCCCCAATCGGTGACGGTGTGCCCTGTTACGGCAAAGTCCGCCCCGGCTCCCTCGAGGAACCGCTGGAGCCCCCGTTCCACCGCGGAGGAGCGGTCTGCTGTGAGGCCACGGTACCACAGCGGACCGTCGCCGCCGAGTATGTCGGGGGAACCGCTTCCTTCCCGGAGGGCCTTGTGAACCATTTCGTTCAGCCCGGGGATGGAGGCTTCCGAAAAGGGCTGGGATATGCCGGCGTGGAGGAAGACAGCGTTGTTGATCCTTACCACGGCGTTGTGCTCCAGTATCCACCTCCCGTATCTTCCCCGGGGGCCCATGTTCCGTGCCAGCTGCTTCATTCCTCCGTGGGAAGCGGCTTCCCCTTCGCTTACATATCTGTAGTCGCCGGTGAGGTTCATGGCCTCGTGGTTGCCGATGAGGCAGTGGACAGCTCCCCCCTGGAGGGGCGCCTGCTTCTCCAGCCTCATGAGAAGGTCCATCACCGCCCGGGAGTCCGGGCCCCTGTCCAGCAGGTCCCCGGTCTGCACCAGGTGGGTCTTGCCCCCGGACCAGTTCTTTTCCAGGTCGATGAGGCCTGCGTGGCGCAGCACCTCCACGAATCTCCGGAAGTCGCCGTGGACATCGCCCAGGGCAACCACACTGCCCACGCCGGTCCAGCTGTGGCGGCCGAGGGCGGAGGAGCTTCCCCAGACCAGGAGGCATATCAGCAAGAATGGTCTCATATCAGCCGCCCCGGCGGACCGGGGCGTTACCTCCTACTTTCCCGAAACTGTGATCCCGGAGAAGGTCATCCAGGGATAGATGCTGAATCCGTTGTTGACCCTCTCTGTGGAGATGGCCTTTATGGACCTCAGCATCTCACCGATGTTACCGGCCACCATGGTCTCCGACACGGGATACCTTATCTCTCCGTTCTCTATGTAGTAGCTGTTCTTCGCCACACCTGAGAAGTCGCCGTTGCCTGCGGGGCCGCCCCCGGAGAAACGGCAGAGCAGTAGCCCCCTTTCAACCGACTTCACCATGTTGCTGAAGCTGTCGGTCCCGGGGTCAACCACATAGATGCCCCCGGTGTTGGCGGACCTTTTGAGGCCGGTCTTCCTGGAACCGTAGAGACTGAGGAGGAATGACCTGAGAACTCCCCCTTCGATGATGGTGGAGTTCTCGGCCCTGAAGCCGTCATCCGTAAAGAAGTATCCCCCGGGAAGGTCGTCGTGCACCGGCATGGACCGGAGTGTGAACCCTTCGCTGGCGATGCTCTCGTTCAGGGAGTCCTTGTATATGGATGTGCCGGTCATCATGGTGTAGTCCTGCAGGTGGAAGGCCGCGGCCCTGACGAAATCCGCCAGACAGTCCGGTGTTACTATCACCTCTCCTGTGAAGGTCCTGGGAATGGCCCTGGCGGATGTCTGTTCCGTGGACTGCTCCATGAGGGTGTCCACGGTGCCCGTTTCCCATATCTCCTTTTCCAGGCTCTCGGTGGTTACCATGGAGTAGTTGAAGGAGGAGGTGCCGGCGCCGTCTTTGCTGGTGAACATGGCGAAGATATTGTAGGAGCCCCTGGCGGAGTCGAAGGCGGCGGCGTTGGAGTTTCGGTAAATGCTCTTTTCCGCCGTGTGGTCAAGGATGGCCTGCTCCAGTATCAGCGAGGGGTACCTCTTTGCCGTTCTTTCGGCGAACCGGCTGAGCCTTTCGTACATCAGGTCGCAGTCGGGTTCCCCAGGCCCCCGGGAGAAACTCTCTTCCTTCTGGAAAGGGGATATGTCAACGGCGGGGTCCGGTTCCCCGGAGTCCACCATTTCCACCAGCCGGGCAACCGCCCCGGTCACCGCTGCATCATCTGTTTTGTTCAGCGTGGTGTGGCTTCGCCTGGTCTGCTTTATTCCGGTGAGCTTCAGGGCCACGTCATCGGTGGTACGCATCAGGGAGAACTTTCCACCCTCGAGGTTGAGCTCGGTCTTCCTGGTGAGGTTCAGTGAAGCCTCGGCCTTTTCCATACCCGCCTTCTGGAGGGAGTCCACACATTCAGCTGTGAGCGCGCTGCGGTGTTCCATCACTTGCCTCCTATGTTCACACGGCACTTCACCGCTGGCCCGCCCATTCCAACAGGTATGGGCTGCTTCTTGCCGCACATGCCTCCGCACTCCCATTTCATGTCAACGGAAACCGCCGAGACGGTTTTCAGGACATCGAAGGCCACACCGGAGATGGTCATGTCCTTCAGGGCACGGCCCAGTTTCCCGTCCCTGATCTCGTAGCCCAGTGTTACCCCGAACATGAACTCGCTGGTGGAGTCGGCCTGGCCGTTGCTGGACTTCATGAGGTAGTAGCCGTTGTCTATGGAGGCTATCATATCCTCAAGGTTGCTTTCGCCGGGCACTATGGCGGTGTTCCTCATCCTTATGAGGGGTTCGTCGCTGAACCTGTAGCCCCTTGCGTTGCCTGTGGGCTCTACTCCGAACTCCAGGGCGGTCTCCCTGTTGTGGAGGAAGCTCCTGAGAACTCCCTTGTCTATTATCGTCACATCCTTTGCCGGGGTGCCCTCGTCGTCCACATATACAGGAACCGGGCAGGTTTCTCCATGCGCTTCACTGGCGTAATCCACCAGTGTGATCAGGGGGCTTGCCACCTGCCTGTCCATGTGATCCCCGGCCACGGAACCTCCCCTAACCAGGTCCGCTTCGGTGGTGTGGCCTATGGCCTCGTGGGAGAGTATTCCCGCAAGGTCGGCGTCGAGGATGCAGTCGGCCATCCCCGGGGCGGGATGGACCCCCTCGACCTTTTTCTGAAGATGCTGACAGGCTTTGTCCAACTTCACGAAGAAGGGTTCGGGGTCTTTCACATAGTCCCCTGGCTGCCCCCGTCCGCCCATAGACTCGGCAATCCTCACCGGACCCGAGGGGCTTTCCGCGGTAAGACTGGCATAGATGAGGGTACGGGGTATCAGTGACCAGGCGCTGGAGCCGGTGGAGGTGAGTATCCGCTTCTCCATGTCCAGTGACCTGAGGACCACCGACCTGGAGGCGAGCCCGGTGAAGTTCTTTTCTATGTATGAATCCAGTTCCTTCAGGAACTCGATCATCTGCTTCTGTGTGGGGGCGGTACCCCTGCAGGAATGGTCCCACTCCCCGGAGGCCGAGACCCCGGGCAGGTCTCCCGTTCCCCTTCCCGCCTTGTCGTTGAGGAAGGCTGCGTTAAAGGCAGCTGTTCTGATCACATGGCCGATGGACCGTGAATCAAGTTCAGGGCTGGAGGCCATCCCCCAGGAACCGTTCCTCCAGCATCTTGCTGAAACGCCGCTCTCGGTGCTGCGGCTGTTCCCCATGAGGGTGCCGTCCACAATGGTGATGTTCGTGGAGCGGTTCTCCTGGACCCTTAGTTCGGTGTAGCCGGTGAAGAGCTTCGAGTAACCGGTGATATCCATTGCCTTCACTGCACTACTCCGGACGGTAGGAACAGCAGTAGTCGGTTATCTTCAGCACACTTGCGGTGAATGACCGGTTCGCCGGCACCTCGAAGACATCCCCGCCCTTTACGAAGAGGGGAGCTTTGGAGCCCGGAAGGGTGACCTGCAGCTCGCCTGACAGTATTTCCATTATCTCGTGGGAGGTGGTTCCGAACTGGTACTCCCCGGGGAGCATGACACCAAGTGTCTTCCTTGTGCCGTCGGGAAACATTACCGTCCTGCTGGACACGCTGCCGTCGAAGTAGATGTTGGCCTCTTTGATTATCGTTACGTTCTCAAAACTGCTCATTCTTTCCTCCATTGTTCATGTGGGGCATTGTGGTACTAATATAAGGGCTGCTCTGTTGCTCTCCACCGGCCAGCCGGATCAGGGCTTCCGCCAGGTGTTCAAGCCTTCGCCTCTCTATTTCCGGAAGGCCGAAGGCCCCTCCCCTGTGGGGGCTCATCACCACATTCGGGAGGGATGCGAAATCGAACCGGGACGGGGGGGTGTCGGTCTTTTCCCCTTCGGGATCGGGATAGCTGTACCACACATCGATACCCGCCCCTGCCAGGTGCCCGGACCTGAGGCTTTCATAGAGGGCCTGCTCATCCACCACCGGCCCCCTGGCCACGTTCACCAGCACCGAGCCCCTGGGAAGAAGGGAAAGCTCCCGGGCGCCTATCATCCCCTCTGTTTCGCCGGTGAGGGGAACGCAGACCAAGAGTATGTCCGTTTCAGGGAGAAGGGAATGGAGGTCATCCGGTGTGTACAGGCCCTCCCGCGGGGTTCCTGTTATGCCCCTGACCGAAGCCCCCATTGCCAGGCAGATCCTTCCAACCCTGCTTCCTATGGCCCCGAAGCCCAGTACCGTGACCCTGCTGTCCTCCACCAGAAGCCCATCGGGCCTGTACCTGGGAGACCAGTCGTTCCTCCGCAGGGCGGTGTCCGACGGTATGAGCAGCTTCGCCGCGGCCAGCATCAGGGCCACGGCCATCTCCGAGGCGGAAACGGCGTTGTGGTGAATGCTCTCAAGGCCTATCTCCGGATGGCCCTCCAGGGCCCTTCGGGTGGTTTCGGGAATTCCCGCGTAGGGAACCACCACCGCCTGGAGACCCGTGCACATTGAAAGCTGGTCCTCTGTAACCCCACCGGCCACAAGCACATGGCACCGGACCGGGCCGGCAAGCTTTCCCGAGGTAAAGGAGAACTTTCCTCCGGTGAGCCTTTCCAGTGTCAGGATGTCTTCGGCGGAGTAGTTCCCGTTCAGGTGAACGGCGGTCATGGAAGCAGTACTATCCTTGCCGAGGCGACACCGGTCTCATGCACGGCCCTGGCGAAGTAGACACCGGAGGCTGTTTCCACGGCGTTCCATTCGGCAATTCCCCCGGGGCCAACAGCCGGGTTTCCCACTAACCTCCCCCTCAGATCGAATATTTGTACCGAGGGCGGTTCGCCTCCGGGCCAGCTCACGGAAAAAGAGGCGGTTCCCCGGGCGGGGCTCTCCAGGGAGGCTATTGAAAGGGGCGGGGCGGGTTCATCCCCCGGGGAAACGCCCAGGGCCTCACCGGCGGTGAACTGATACTGGTTCCCCCCGGTGGAGGACACCGAGGCCACCACCAGTATCACCTGGTCCTCCGGTGAGAGGCCGTTCACTCCGATGCTTCCGCTCTGGGTGGAGGCCTCCAGTGGAAACTCCACCACCTCGGCGGGCTCTGCGGGATGGAGTACGAGGGCCCTGAGGGCGAAGGTGTTGTCGTCGGAGCCGTCGAAACCCAGTTCCATGGCTTCGAAGGGGATGTCCTGGAACCTGTAGTAGTCGGCGGCCCAGCTGTTCACGGTCTTTGTGGCGGAAACGGGATAGGAGGAGTAGTTCCCCGCGGTGCTGAAGGGGGGCAGCTCCTCACCCTGGTAGCCGTAGCGGCCGTCGGCTATTGCGGTGTCGTCAAGGAAATTGGCCACTGTCCAGTCGGCGAAGACATCCCCGGTGTTCTCGGTGTAGCCGAACTGGTCCAGAACCGCGTCGTAGCCCGCCATGGAGTTTGCCGGCTCGTGGACCACTGCATAAATGGTCTCATGGCCCCCGTACCTTTCAAAGAAGTAGAGTGTCCATAGATAAGTCTGTATGTAGTCGGCCCAGTCGCCGTCCCACTGGGTAAGATCGTTGTCCGGCGAGGAGTTGAAGGCGGATATGTTATCCGGGTGGCCGAAGAAGTACATGGCCAGTTCCGCCAGGCCCTCGTCCACCCATGAGGTTTCGTTCTCGTCGTACTTCCAGTGGATGAGGTGCTCGAACTCGTGGGCTATCACCCCGTGCATGTAGTCCCCGGAGGGGCCGCCGGTGCTGGTGGTGTTCAGGTAGAGAACCTCGCACTCGTTGCTGTGATAGCCGGGATAGGTTCCCTCTGGATACTGGTCGAAGTAGAAGAAGAAGCCGTCGGCGGCTATCTCGAAATCGTACCACATGAGGTAGATCCTGGGGTCATCGTCCAACTCGTCCGGCGGGGTGCCGAAGGAGAGGCTGTCTATCTCGTATATGCCCAGATCGGGGTAGGGGCCAGGGCTGCTGTTCTCCCAGTGCTCAAGGATGGCGTCCACATCGTCCTGATCGATGGAGACCAGCCATTCGGAGTCCTTCACCGCCACATATCCCCTGTCGGTCTTTCCCCTTATGGTGCAGACATGCTCCTCGAAGTGGGGGGGCATGGGCTGCCAGGTCCACAGCCACCATACCCAGGAATCCCCCACCTGGGGGTCGTCCGGGGGTTCCAGGGGCACAGCCGGGTCCGCTATCCTGACATCGGGGCCGATCTGGTCCGGGGGGGGTATGGTTACATCCCTGGCGAAGGAGGGGGGGTGTGAACCCATGGCGGTTGCCATGGCGAAAACCAGAAGGAACAGCAATGCCAGCCTGAACACGGTAATACCTCCATCTTTAGGGGTGCGCTTCACGGTGAACATATCCACATGAAATGCAGGGAACAACGGAGGAGTTCGTCCGGTGATTGAAGGCCAGGGATCAGTCCGCCGTATCCGTAAACTCCTCCATGTCCCGAAGCTGGCACATGAGGAGCTCTCCGGTTTTCTCGTCACGGAGATGAAGCCCGTTGCCCAGACACCACTTCCAGTAGCGGCAGCAGGCACAGACCCCTGTTCTGGCCCATTCTCTGTTCCTCATGACCTGAAAGCGGTTTTCCCATACATCCAGAAAATCGTCCCGGTAGATGTTTCCCTGAATGTAGTCGCTGCGGAGGCTGGGGCATGCGGATATGGAACCGTCGATGAGAACAGAAGCCACTCCAATTCCTGCCCTGCAGAACATGAAGTCGTCCCTCACCTCCCTCTCGAAACTTCCCAGGAAGCCGTCGCAGCTGTATGAGGCGTGGATGGTTCCCGATTGACGGGTTTCTCTTATGAAGAGCATCACTTCACGGAGCTGAGTCCCGGTGAGTTTCATCTCGGGCTGTCCTTCTGCCCTTCCTCTGGGAAAGATGCTGAAGAGCCGCCATCTCTTCACCCCTATGCCCGTGAGAAGGTCCCTTACATCTGGAAGCTGGTCGAAGTTCCGCTGAGTAAGGCAGGTTACGGCGTCGAAGATGGGGAGGGAACTTCCTGCTGCGCAATGAAGTGCACTCACCGCCCTGCGAAAGGAGCCCTTCTTTCCCCGCAGCCACTCGTGGGAGTCTTCCAGGCCGTCGAGACTCACAGTGAGGCTCTTCATCCCCGAGCTCAGAAGGCTGTTCATCCTCTTTCTGTCCAGGGCCCAGCCGTTGCTGACTATACCCCAGGGAAACCCCATTCTGGCAATGCCCTCTCCGGTGCTCTCCAGGTCTTTTCTCATTATGGGTTCGCCGCCGGTTATCGCTATGGTGATCTTACCGGGGTCCATCTTCTCCCTGATGGATTCCAGCACCTTCAGGAAGTGCTCCGCCGGCATGTCGGGAACAGCTGAAGACGAGAAGCAGTCACTTCCACAGTGACCGCAGTTCATGTTGCACCTGAGGGTGCATTCCCAGAACAGGTAGTTAAGGTCGTGAATGGCGGTAAGAATCTGTCTGTGGTGCCTGAAAAGCTCCAGCTGGAACTGCTTCTTCAGGTCTGGCTTCAGGTCCGGCAATGGCTACTCTTCTTCGGGAACGAGGTCGAAATCCACATGAATGTATATGTCAGGTGCCGATGTCTGCTGAAACTCCACATGAACAAGGGTATCTGCCGGGAGGTAAGAACCGTTCTGAGCCCCGTCGATGTCCGCAGCCTCCACCCTCACCGAATCCGGCAGGGAGAACACATCCACTTCCTCCTCCAGCCAGTAGTTTCCATACTGGTCCGAAAGGAACGAATCGAATACCTGGGAACCGTCGGCGCTTAGCATCCTTACCTGAATGCCCTGGATGCCTTCATCGCCGGACTTCACATCTCCGGAAATGTAAACCGACGGAGGCAGTCCGTAGGCAACGGGATCATGCCCGCACCCTGAGGTTATCACCCCAAGGGCTCCCAGAATGGTTCCGGAGAGCCAGCCGATGAATTTCAGAATGTTTCTTCCCGCTTTCCGGGCCATTACCTGTCCTCCGGATCAAGAATAACATCAGTGGAGATGACCTGTTCCCCGGTTTGAAGAACGGCTGCCACCGTATCGGAACTAAGGAAGAGACCGTTCAGTTCGCCGTCTATGTCGTCGGCGACAATGCCTATGGAATCGGTGTCGTAGAAACCGTAGTCTTCCACCTCGATATGATAGGCACCGTTCTGGTCGGTCAGGGTCTCGTCCCCTGTGAAAACTGAGCCCATGGGGGAGAACACCCTTAAATAGATCCCCTCTATAGAACTGCTGTCAGCGGAGGACCTTACTGTTCCTGTAAGTGTGATGTTCAAAGAAGGAACGCCGTACGTAGGCTCAGCAGCCTGGTAGCAGCCGGCTGAGATAACGCCGGCTATGCCCAGCAGCCTGCCCGAGACAGCTCCAAGGATCCTGAGAACAGACCTGCCTGCATCCCCGGGCATGAGGGTTCCTTTCCAGTTGAAGTTGTAAGTTAGTATAAGTAAGCCATCGTAAATGTTCCAGCCCCGGGTTCCGGTTGGCCTGAAACTGCTCCGCAGGCTACTTTATGAGGCTGTAAATGGCTTTGTAGTCCCTCTCCACGCTCTTGAGCACCGGCAGGTCGGTGAAGCTTCCTATCTCCCTTATGGCAAGGGGCGAACTGGAGCAGACCCCGCTTATGGCGTCGGGAACCAGGCCGAAGGTGCTCCGGAGCATGCCCAGGCCCCCGGCGACGCCGGCGGCGTCGGATGCGCAGAGTATGAGCTTGTGTATCCTTTTCTGAACATCGGGATGGTTCAGCAGCATTGCGGTTTCCCTCTGGAAAATGCCGTCGGCAAGCTCTATCACTATGTAGTTCCTGGGGTTGTTGCCGTACTTCAGGTCCACGGAATGGAAGATCCGAAGAAGTTCCTCTTCATCCAGCATGTATGTGGAGGGGTGGCCGAAAAAGGTGAAGTCAACAACCTTCTGGGCGCCGCAGTCCTGCATGAGAAGAACGTCCTTAAGGCTGGCGGTGCCGGTGAGCTTCGCCGCCCGGACCTTCCTCTCCATGGATGAAATGGCGTAGCAGCAGGCGGCGGCGGCGTAGCTTTTCCCGGAGTTCATCGCTGTGCCCACGCAAAGTATGAGCCTTGCGCCGGGGCCGGTTCTCTCCACCCTTCTAGGGGTTATGAGGACATGGTCGGTGGTGTTGACCACATTCATCTGTGAGTCGCAGACATAGCCCAGTATTCTCACCCTGGTCGGGGAGGGAATGAGTTCGTTGTGGTTAAGCATTTCCCCAACGATGCCGCTCCGGGCCAGCATGTCCACGGTTCCGAAGGGTTTTTCCGGCACAAGCCCCTCGTAGTGGTCCGGGGCATATCTGTTACCGAACACGAACACAGCCCTGGTCCTGTCGTGTATGGTGTGTATCCTTGCGGAAACGCTCTCCAGCGAGGTGTGGAAACCCAGGGAGACTATCTCCCCGTAGATCATGTCTCCTGAACGGGGGATCCTGTCGGGCAGGGACACATAGTTCCTCACCAGCTTCCCCGGCACCGAGTATGCTGAGCTGGGGATTATGGCGTTCCTTGTGATCTTTTTCATCGGCAGCAACTCTCCTTCGGATGGTAGGGTATCAGCGGCGAGAATCTAGCGATTTTGGACCAAAGTGGTTAGCCCGTTCATGTTGCTGCGGCGCTTGTAGTTATCAGGTCTTTGCCCGGGGGTCAGTTCCGTCTGCCTGTAATTCTTTCCGCAAGGAGCTGATGTCTGCTGTTGAAAAGCCTTCTGAAGGAGAGCAGCACCATTCCCATGGAGCCAAGGGAGGCCCCGGCGGCTATCATGAACATTATCATGATCTGGTACTTCACAGCCACCGCTGGATCGGTGCCGGCGAGTATCTGGCCGGTCATCATTCCCGGAAGTGATACCACCCCCACCACCATCATGCTGTTGATGATGGGGATCATTCCCCTGCGTACCGCCTCGGCCACCGGTCTTCTGGCGGCTTCCCAGCGGGAGGCTCCCATGGCCAGCTCCATCTCCACCTCCTGCCGGCGTTCGGAGAGGCTCTCCAGGAAGTGGTCGGTGGAAAGGGATATGCCGTTCATGGTGTTTCCCAGGACCATTCCCAGAAGGGGGATCAGGTATCCCGGGCGGTGCCAGGGCTCAACTCCGATAATGAGCCCGGTGGCGGTTATGGTCACCGCCAGGCTGGTCACGCCCATTACGCAGAAGGCCAGTGGCCCCATTCCCCTGTAGCTCTTCGACGGCCTGCCCGCGGCGGTGTGGGCCGCTGTGAGAAGCATGAGGAGTATCACAGGGACCAGGGCGAGGAGGGTGCTTATCTCAAAGACCTTCTGGAGAACGAAACCGATGAGAAGAAGCTGGGCCACTGTCCTGAAGGAAGCAAGGGCCAGCTTTTTCTCCATGTTCAGCTTCAGGGCCAGGCTTATTCCCCCGGAGATAAGGACCAGCCCGGCGGCTATGGCCACATCACCGGTGGAAAGGTCTATTACAGTGTTCTCAGCCGACATCCGCCACCGCCCCGAAATCGGTGAGGTCCACGGTCCTGTGGCAGAGCCTGCCCGCCTGACCGGTGCTGTGGGTCACCACCAGGGCCGCGAGACCCCTTTTTTCCGTTTCCCCGGTAAGGGAACCCTCCACCGATGAAACCGCTTCAGGGTCCAGGGCGCTGGTGGGCTCGTCAAGAAGGAGGACCCGGGGCTTCAGAAGGAAGGCCCGCACCAGGCAGACCCTCTGCTGCTGACCCTGTGAGAGCGACCGGGCATCCTGGGAGAACCTGGCGGAGGAGACTCCGAAGGTTTCAAGGAGGGATACCGCCTCATCCCTGGGGAAGCTGTCCTCCCCGGCGGTCCTGTAGGTAAAGGGAAGTGAGAGGTTGAGTTCCACGGAACCGGGAAGAAGGACCGGCCTCTGGTCCACCAGGACCACCCTTCGCCTGAACTCCGGCCAGCCTGATTCCTCAGGGGAAACCCCGTCTATGGAAATGCTGCCTGAGATGGGATCGATAAGGCCCGCCACCGCCCTGAGGAGTGTGGTCTTGCCGCTTCCCGAAGGGCCGCAGAGGGCAACCCTTTCACCTGGCTCGAGGGTGATGCTGAACCGGGAGAAGAGGGTCCTGCCCCCGGCGGCAACGGAAAAGTCCTTCACTGAAAGCACCTGAGCCTCCCCTCGTGGGTTCAAGTATAAGAAAAAAATCCCCGGGAGGCGTAATGTAAACCCGCCGGTGAAACTGGTTGACAAACCGCTGTTCCATGGCCTATTTTTCCCGGCACGGAAGGGGGGTGGAAATGACTTCAACCGCAGGTCAGATAGTGGGCTGTCTCAGTGCCGCGGACACATTCGTGTCCGGTGAGGAGATAGCCGCAAGGCTGGGCATCACCAGGGCGGGTGTATGGAAGCACATAGACGCCCTCCGCCGGGCGGGCTTCGAGATATCCTCCGCCACCAACAGGGGCTACCGCCTCACAGGAATTCCGGACACCCCCTCCCCGGAGGTTCTTTCGGCGATGCTGAATACCGTTTCCCTGGGCAGGACCATCGAGTATCACCCGGTGATCTCCTCAACAAACGAAAGGGCCATGGCCCTTGCGTACCGGGGCGCCGAAGAGGGAACCGTCGTCACCGCGGACACACAGACCGCGGGAAGGGCAAAGAACGGAGGGCGCTGGGAAAGCCCCCCTGGAAAGAACCTCTACGTCTCGGTGATACTCCGTCCGAATGTCCCTGTCAACAGAACCTTCGAGCTTGAGAGGATTGCCCTGGAATCCCTTGCCTGGGCGGTTTCCTCCATGGCCCCCGACCTCAGGCTGACGCTCCTCTCCGATGGCCTTTTCAGCGAAGGGGGCAAGATAGGGGGTGTTCTCTGCGAGGTCTGCGGAATGCTTGAGGGCATACGCCACCTGGTGGCCGGGATAGGCCTGAACGTGTCCCACCACCCGGACCTTCCGGGAACCGACTCCCTGTTCAGCCTCACAGGCAAAATGCCATCAAGGGCCCGGCTCACCGCCACACTGCTGGAGAGGCTGGAAGCCTCCTACGGGAAGTGGAGGGGCAGTGAAAAGAACTGAAGCCATGGACATACTGAACGGCATCCCCCTGGAGGGGGTTCGGGAGATGGCCTCTAAGGCCCGGAGAGCACGGTTCGGCGAAGGGGTGGATACATGCGGAATAATCAGCGCCAGGACCGGGGGCTGCGGGGAGAACTGCGCCTTCTGCGCCCAGTCGGGAACCCTGGAGCCAACCGCCATGACCTCAGATGAGCTTGTCCGCGCCCACGAAGCCGCCACACGGGCAGGGATCGGAAGGTTTTCCGCGGTGTCCAGCGGGAAGGATCTCCAGGGCGAGGGATTCAGGCTCATATGCGAAATGGCCAGGCGGGGAGAAGACCTCTGCCCCCTCTGCGCCTCCCTGGGAATACTCACCATGGACAGCCTGGAGAGGCTCCGGGACGCCGGCGTAAGCCGATACCACCACAACCTTGAATCATCCGCTGAATTCTTCCCGAGGATATGCACCACCCATTCCTGGGATCAGAGGGCAATGACCGTGAGAAGGGCGAAGATAGCAGGGCTTTCAGTGTGTTCCGGGGGGATATTCGGGATAGGTGAAACCGACGAAGACCGGGTCGACCTGGCATTCACACTGCGGGAGCTCCAGGTGGATTCGATTCCCCTGAACTTCTATGTGCCCGTTCCGGGAGCCTCTGTCGTTCCGGAACACCTATCCGGTGAGAAGAAGCTGAGGATAATCGCCCTTTTCAGCCTGGTGAACCCGGGAAGGGAGATAAGGGTATGCGCCGGGAGGTCATCCCTGGGTGAAATGGAAACCTGCATATTCGACTTCGGAGCAACGGGAATAATGACCGGAGACCTCCTGACCACCGGTGGCAGCAGTCTTGATGACGATGTTCTTCTCATCGGGAAGGCCGGGTACGAAGCATGACCTTTGCAGAGGAAAGGCTTCAGACGCTGGAAAGGGCCGGGCTGAAGAGAAGCCTGGCAGTAAGATCCGCCGGCATACTCAATTTCTCCTCCAACGACTACCTGAATCTCAGGAACCATCCCCGTGTGAAGGCCGGGGCCATCCAGGCCATAGAGCGGTACGGCACCGGTTCCGGGGGCTCCAGGCTCATGGCTGGGAATCTTGAAATACACGAAGCACTTGAAGACCGACTGGCGGAAATAACGGGAATGGAATCCGCCCTGGTCTTCGGAAGCGGCTTCCTGGCAAACACCGGGGTGGTCTCCGCCGTGGCGGGCAGGAACGACACCATTTTCACCGACAGGCTCAACCACGCCAGCCTTGTGGACGGAACCATCCATTCAAGGGCGAAGGTCCGGCGATACCGCCACAGGGACACCGGCCACCTCGAGGAAATACTTTCCCAATGCGAAACAGGAGGCAGAAGGGTGATAGTCACCGACTCCGTGTTCAGCATGGACGGCGACATCGCCCCCCTCAGAGAGATCCACCGGATAGCCCTTGAGCACCGCTGCATGCTTATCGTTGACGAGGCCCATGGACTGGGGGTTTTCGGAGGGGGCGGAGGGGTCTGCAGGAAGCTGGGGATCACACCGGACATAACAACGGGAACCCTGAGCAAGGCTCTGGGCGGCTATGGAGGTTTCGCCGCCTGCTCCGGGGAACTCAGGGAGTATCTGGTTAACTCCTCCAGGAGCTTCATATACAGCACCGGCCTGCCCCCGGGGTCCGCAGGCGGGGCTCTGGCCGCCCTGGACATCCTTTCGGAGAACAGGAACATGGGCAAAGAACTTCTGAAGAGGGCCAGGGCCTTCAGGCGGGGTCTTGCGGAAATGGGGCTGTCCCCCGGTGAGTCTTCCTCCCAGATAGTTCCCCTGGAGACAGGTGACCCATCCGGAGCCCTTGAGTTATCCTCCAGACTGGAGAACAGGGGCATCCTCGCCGTGGCGGTGAGGCCCCCCACTGTGCCCAGGGGCACCTCCCGGCTGCGCTTCTCACTTACACTGGCCCACTCCCCAAGGCATATCGACGAAACCCTGGACGCACTCAGGAGCGTTCTGTTGTGAAGGCGGTCTACATAAGCGGCTGGGCAACCACGCCGGAGGTCTGGGGATCACTGCCGGACACCGGCATCGAGCCGGTTTTCCTATGCTGGAACAACATCCTTCAGGGGGACTTCACGCTGCCGGAGAGCTGCATCGTAACCGGCTGGTCCCTGGGAGGACAGCTGGCCATGGACATATCCAGACGGACCGAGGTCCGGGGAATGGTGGCGGTATCCTCAAGCACCTGCATCACCGCCGGGGGGAACCGGCCGGGCATAGAACCGGAACGGTCATCCATGATTTCCGCCATGCTCTCCAGAAGCCGCCGGGGATACCTTACATCCTTCTTCAGGGAGTGCGGAGCCGCAGAAGATGTGCTTGAAGAGCTGCTGGAGGATTCCGATTCCTTCACCATGCCGGAGCTCATCTCCGGCCTTGCGGTGATGTTCAACCACACGGCTATGCCTGAGCCCCACATACCCTCGGTGGTGATACACGGCACGGAGGACCGCATAATACCCTTCGAGGTCTCAGGCTACCTCTCGTCGAAGATACTCAGGAACTCAAGGCTCGTGGCGGTGGAGGGCGGAGACCACCTCCTTCCGATGTACTGCCCTGATGTCATAGCGAAGGCGGTGAAGGACCTTGCCGGTTCTCTTGACTCCTGACAGGGGGCTTGTGGCCTCCAGGTTCTCCGCTGCGGCGGGGGACTACGACCGGCACGCCGGTCACCAGAAACTGATAGCTCAAAAGCTCCTCGGTCTTCTGGATGACATTCCCTGCGAAAGGGTGCTTGAGCTGGGATGCGGTACAGGAATACTTTCAGAGGGTCTCTCCAGGCTGTTCCCGAAGGCGCGGAAGGTTTTCACCGACTGCGCCCCGGGAATGGTCAGGGCGTGCTCGGACAGGGTACCTCCCTCTTACCTTGTCCGGCACGCCCTCTATGATTTCGAATCGGCGGATCTTCCCGACACCTGGGACCTCGTGGTATCAAGCTGCTCACTCCAGTGGCTTTCCCGCCCGGAGGCATTTCCCGAGCGGCTGAAACACCTCCTTCAACCCGGGGGTATCACCGCCCACGCAATACCGGTCAGGGGAATGCTCAGGGAGTTCGAGGGGAGCTTCCTCAAGGCAGGAGCGAGCTGGAACTCCCTGAACTACCTCACTGAAAGCCAGTGGCGCAGCCTGTTCACCGAAGAGGGCTTCTCCATACTGAAAAGCTGCACCGGTGAATTCACACTGCTGTACCGGTCCCCGGCGGATGCCCTGAGGGCACTCAGGGGGATCGGTGCTTCCCTTTCCGGCCACCGGGGCTCCGCGGTGAACGAGACCGGGATGATCAGAACGGCACTGTATCTCTACGGGGAGGAGTACGGCGACAACCGGGGAATGGTCCCGGTGACATACCGGGTTCACTTCATGGTGGCGGAGGGACCCCTTCGTTGAGATCCCTCTTCGTGACAGGAACCGACACCGGCGCCGGAAAAACCTTCGTAACCGCGGGAATAGTACGGGAACTGAGGCGTTCCGGGATCAGAGCCGTTCCTGTAAAACCTGTTCAGACAGGCTGCGTTAACGGTTATATGGAAGACCTGGAGTACTGTCTTGAAGCTTCGGGGATGGTCATTGCCCCGGAAGCAAAAAGTGAACTCTGCCCCCTTGTCTTTCCAAATCCATGCTCACCCCATCTTGCGGCTGAGCTTGCCGGGGAAAAGATAGACACCATGGCCCTCAGGGAAAAAATGAAGCGCCTCGAGGGAAGATACCCATGTGTAGTTGCCGAGGGTTCAGGCGGTGTCATGGTGCCCCTGGAAAAGGGGCGGACCATGCTTGATCTCATGTCCCTGCTGGGCTGGCCGGTGGTCCTGGTGGTTTCCGACAGACTGGGGGCAATAAACCACACGCTGCTCTCCACAGCCGCTCTGCGAAGTGCCGGGCTTGAGCCTGCCGGTGTGGTGATGAACCATGTTTCACCCCGGTCGGGCTGCATCTCCCTGGGGAACAGGGCGGCCATTGAGGAATACGGAAACATCCGCATACTGGGCGAGGTTCCCTTTTCCCCCGGGGTGTTCCCCGAAGGGGCCTTCAGGGAGATAGTCGAAGGGCTGAAGGGGATCACCGGATGACCGATCACCGGGAAAAGGACCTCCGCCATGTCTGGCACCCCTATACTGACATGAACAGATTCGAAGAACGCCCCTTCCCGGTGATGGAAAGCGCAGCGGGTGTTACCCTCACCGACACCGGGGGCAAAAAATACCTCGACGGCATCAGTTCATGGTGGTGCGTTAACCTGGGTCATAGCCATCCCGACATTGTTAACTCTATTGCCCTGCAACTTGATAGAATGCAGCACTCCATTACCGGAGGCATGTCCCACACCGGGGTTATAGAGCTGTCCGAGGCCCTGTCAGAGATCACTCCGCCGGGGCTGAACAGGTTCTACTACGCCTCCGACGGAGCATCGGCGGTGGAGGCGGCGATCAGGATCGCAATACAGTACTGGTGGAACCTGGGAAATCCCCATAAGAAGGAAATCATCTCCCTTGAGGGTGGTTATCACGGGGACACACTGGGAACCGTGGGGCTGGGGTTCCTGCCGGGTTTCCACCGGCCGGTGGCCCATGTGGTGAACCGTTCCCCGCAGGCCCCTGCTCCCCGGTGCTTCAACTGCCCCTTCGGTCTGTTCCGGGGAAGCTGTTCCATGGAATGCTTCCGGGGGATGGAGGAGCTTCTTGAAGAGAGGGCTGAACACACAGCGGCGGTGATAGCGGAGCCTGTCTGCCAGGGGGCGGCTGGAATAAGGATATATCCGCCTGAGTACATTGCAGCGCTGAAAAAGCTGTGCCGGAGGCTGGGGGTGCTCCTTATACTGGACGAGATAGCAGTGGGCTTCGGCAGAACGGGGCATATGTTCGCCTCGGATATGGCCGGGATATCCCCGGACATACTGGTAACGGGCAAATCCCTTACCGGCGGCTACCTTCCAATGAGCGCAGCCGGTGTCACCGAAGATATCTTCCAGGCCTTCCGGAGCTCCGGCGGTGTGGACAGGACCTTCTACCACGGTCATACCTTTTCTGGAAATCCCCTGGCATGCGCCGCGGCCCTGGGGGCGATAGGGGTTTTTCGCAGGGAAGGGATACCCTCCCCGGGAAAAGCCCTGGAAGAGGGGTTCAGCAGCCTCGGCGAAATCCCCGGGGTACACCGCGCCGGGTCACTGGGGTGGATGGGCCGGCTGGAAATCGAGAACCGGGCCGGTGGAGCAGGCTCAGCCGGGGCGGTTGCCGAAAAGGCCCTTGAAAAAGGGCTCATTTTACGGCCCCTTGGTTCAGTTCTCTACCTGTGGCCCCCCCTGGTCACCTCCGGGGCCGAACTTGAGGAAATGCTTAGTATATTCCGGGAATCACTGTTGAGCGCTCTCTGAAACCCTGGGGGGGGAATGCACAGGGAAAGGTATCTGCACAGGCTGAACGTGAAGGGTCTCGAGGGAAGGGAAGTCCCGGCCCTCATGGGGGGAACCCCTGCCCTGCTGGTCCTCGACATGCAGGACTATTTCCTGTCACAGGTGTCACACGCCTTCGTTCCGTCGGCCCCGGACCTTATCCCCCGGCTCACCGGCATGGCGGAGCTCTTCGAGTCCCTGGACCTGCCCGTTGTTTACACAAGACATTTGAACACCGGGGAGAACGCCGGCATGATGGGCCTGTGGTGGAGGGACACCATAACCGAAAAGAACCCCCTTTCAGCCATAAACGAAGCCTTCGACACATCCTGGTCCGGGGTGATAGACAAGCCACAGTACGACGCCTTCATCGGTTCAGACCTCCAGAAGCTCCTCGGCGACCTGGGCGTAACCACCGTGGTGGTTACAGGGGTCATGACCCACCTCTGCTGCGAGACCACCGCCAGGGCAGCCTTCACCAGGGGCTACAGGGTGGTCTTCCCCGTTGACTGCACCGCCACCTACAATCCCGCCCTTCACAGGGCAACCACACTGAACATGTCCCACGGATTCGCCGAACCGGTCTGCGGCTCCGCGGTGATGGAAACGGTCCGCAATGCCCGTGGATGAACCGGTTGTGATAGTGGGCGCCGGCCCGGCGGGGATCGCCGCCGCCAACCAGCTTTCCCTCTACGGAATCCATGCCCTTGTGCTGGAGCAGGATGAGCCCGGAGGACTCTTTCTCCAGGCGGGTTCCGTAAAGAACTACCCCGGAGCGCCCAGAGGGATAACAGGGCGTGAACTGATTGGCCGCTTTCCCGTTCCGGAGCGACTGCTCGAGGAAAGGGTAGCACTGGTCCGGCGGACACCGGAGGGCCGCTACCTCATAGAACACACCGGGGGAACCTTTACCGCAGGGGCTGTGCTTGTGGCATCGGGAACCCTGCCGGTAAGGATCGATATCCCCGGGGTGGAGCCTGAAAGGATCCGCTATGGCATCGGTGACGTCCCCAGGCTGGAGTTCTCCACCGTTGCGGTGGCGGGGGGCGGCGACGCCGCCCTGGACTATGCCCTGACGCTGTCGAAAAGGGCGGATGTAAGGGTTTACGCCAGAAGGGGGTTCCCGGGGGCATCGAAACACCTTCTCGAAGAGGCGAAGGGCACGGGATCCATTGCCCTGTTCCCTGAACACGGGGATTTCCGGCACTTCTGCGAAGACCTGGTGGTGGTGGCCTGCGGCAGAAAGCCCAATGTGTCATTCCTTTCCCGGGAGCTTATGTTTTCGCCCCCCGGGGACGGCTCCTTCCATCTGTGCGGAGACTGCGCCGGGGGAAGGTTCAGACAGGCATCAATAGCGGTGGGTCATGGAGTGAGGGCGGCGATGGCCCTGCGGCTTTTCATGGAAGGAAGCGAAGTACTTTGAGAGTGGCTGCATCCAGCGGCAGGGACGACCTTGCCAGGGTATACATAGTGGAGTATCCCGGTGGGGGAAGGGTGGAGTGCGCAGAATCCCTTCAGCCCCCCAGACCCATAGAGGACAAGTGGGTGATGCTGGTGTCCACCCTTTTCGGCTGCCCGGTGGGCTGCCCCATGTGCGACGCCGGAACGGGCTACTCGGGGAAACTCACCTCCACGGAGATAATGGACCAGATACTGATGATGGTCCGCAGGCGGTATCCCGACCTGAGGGTTCCCGCCGAACAGTTCAAGGTGCAGTTCGCCCGTATGGGGGAACCCGCCCTTAACCCTGATGTGTTAAATGTACTCCGGGAGCTCCCGGGCAGAGTCAGCGCCCCGGGCTTCATGCCCTCCATTTCCACAGTGGCTCCCAGGGGAACCGAGGGCTTCTTCGAAGGGCTCCTTGACGTGAAGAACACCATGTACCCCGGCGGGAGGTTCCAGCTCCAGTTCTCACTGCACACAACGGACCCGGCAAGGAGAAGACGGCTGGTGCCGGTGGATACCTGGTCCATGGGGGAAATGGCAAAGTACGGGGAAAGGTTCATGTCCCCCGGGGACAGGAAGGTTACGCTGAACTTCGCACTGGCGAAGGACTCCCCCCTTTCCCCGGATGTGCTCCTTGAGAACTTCGACCCCTCAGTCTTCCTGGTGAAGATCACTCCCCTGAACCCCACATGCCGGGCCCTGGAGAACGGCCTTTCCACCTCAGTGGACCCGGACTCCCCGGAATCCGCGGCCCGGGTGGTCTCAGCCCTGGAGAAGGCGGGGTACGATGTGATAGTGAGCATAGGCGAGCAGGAGGAGAACCGGATAGGAAGCAACTGCGGCCAGTACCTGAAGACCTGGCAGGAAAAGGGCACCGCCCCGGAGGGCGGATACACATATCCCCTTATGAACGGCTGCCTGGAATAACTCGCCCCTTCGCTTCGTATAAAGGAGAAAGAAAGGAGAGGACATGATACCGCTGATGCCGTTCCTGGTTGATACGATGATCCCTATGGATGGTCCCCACCTGAACAACATAGTTCATGAATGGGGAGTGGTGGTGTTTCAGGAGTCCGGCGCCCACATGGCCGGCGGCCTGGGAGACGCCGTAAGCTTCGACGATTTCCATGATATGGATGCCTGCGCCGAGGCCCCGGTGGTGTGGATACACGGGGAGCCCTTCTCCGGTGCATTCTCGGTCAATCTGCCCGATGGCCAGAACTTCACTTACCTGTACCCCGAGCCGTCGGACCGGTACGATCTTCAAGCAACATGGCGCGTGGAGGCGGATGGATCATCCGGGAATGCAAGCGAGCGGCGGGTTCCTTATTTCGGACCGTTCCAGGTTGCTTCCGTTTGGTGGGAAGCAGTGCCCTCGCTGGACCTGTACTTCCCCGACGCCGGCGCTTCCGCCAATTATATCTACTACGAATGCACGGTGGCGCCCGGGTTCAGCGACCTGTTCCTGGAATGGGATGCCGGGGGAGCTCCGGGTCTCGGTGAGGGGTTCCCGGAGGAAGCCCTCTACTTCATTGAAGGGGAGGCCATGGCATTCGCCCCGCCTGCCCCGGGTCTTGTCAACTGGAGCATTTCGAGGGAAGCGTTCACGGAAGACCGCATTCAGGAGATACTCTGCGGCTGGGCCGGCGGAATGCTGAAGTCATCTGAGATAGAGGCCCTCTGGGAGACATGGAAGCCCCACTGGCAGCAGGGAAGCTGGGTGGTCTTCCCCATTCCGGAGGATCACCATGAGGGTATAAGCCGGATCAGTCTGCAGATCGACCGCACCAGAACGGTGGAATACGAGAGGCTCTTCCTGGGCGCCGTCAGGATTGATCCCCGGTAACCCTCTCGAAGTACTCCATGCATTTGCGCACGTAGTCCCTCTTTTCCCGGTAGGTGCCCGGGTAGAAGCTCCTCTTGAAGCCGTAGACTATGAGGTTCTTCAGCTCCCTCATTGAGAGGTCGAAGGCACTCACCGCCTTGAACACCTCGTCGGTGACCGTGGTGTGCGAAACGGTCCGGTTGTCGGTGCAGATGGAACATGAAAGCCTGTTGTCCACCATATGACGGAAGGGGTGGTCCTCAAGCCTTTCCAGGCTGGGATCCGTCTGCATGTTCGAGGTAAGGCAGACCTCCAGGGTAATCCTCCTGTCGGCGATGAACTGCACCAGGTCGTCCACGTACCGTTCCCTGTCGATTATCTCCGGGTCGCTAATGGCGTCGGGGTTGAACAGTGAGGTCCCGTGGCCTATCCTGTCCGCGCCAAGCTCGGTTATGGCCTGATAGATGCTTTCCGGGCCGTAGGCTTCCCCGGCATGCACCGTTTTCTTGATGAAGTTCCTCTGGGCGAGCATGTATGCTTCCCTGTGGTGAACCGGGGGGTTGCCCTTCTCGGAGCCGGCGATGTCTATCCCCACCACCGGTATCTCCAGCTCCTTCCTGGCCTGAATGCCGGCGCCCACAAGCTCCAGCGAAGCCAGGCCGAATATCTTCTGTTCCGTGGAGAAGGAATGAACGGAGATGATGTCCCTGAAGTAGTCGGAAAAGTGCCTGTTGAAGTATCTCATGGCGCAGGTGATAATGCCGTACTCGAAGGGGGGCTCCTCCCCCTGCATGATTACCGGCCTTTCGTTGAACTCCCTCTTCGCCCTTGCAAGGCCGCTGTCCACCGCCTGAATTGTCTGAAGGAGGTTCATCTCACCCCCGGCGTGGAGCTGGGGGGCGAACCTGACCTCGATGTATCTGACCCCCTCCTTCTGATTGTCCAGGGCCAGTTCGTAGGCTATCCGCTCTATGTTCTCTTTGCTGCGCATCACCGCGCAGGTATAGCCGAAACCCTTGAGGTAGTCGTCGAGGCTTTCGTAGCTGTCCTTGAATACCGTTTCCTTGAGACCCTGCACGGTGCCCGAGGGAAGCTCCACCCCCTCCTGCCTGGCCAGCTCTATCAGGGTCTCTATCCTTATGGAACCGTCGAGGTGGAGATGGAGGTCGGTCTTAGGCATTTTTTCAATGAGTTCTCTGGTTATCTTCATATCATTCCCTTTCATGTTCGGGGAATGATACTAAACCCCGGCGGCCTTTGAAAGGCCACTGTTACCCGGAGGTTTCCGGAAAGTGCTTTTCGGCGCATCTGCTGCAGATGCTGTGGCTGAATTCCGCGCTGGAGTGCTGGCTTATGAATGTCTCAAGGTTGTTCCAGTAACCCTCGTCATCGCGTATTTCTTTGCAGTACATGCATATGGGTATTATACCGCTGAGGGTTTCGATTCGGGACCTTGCTTCACGGAGCTCACGGTTCTTCCTTTTCAGATCCCTGGATATGTTGGTCATCTCGTTGGCCAGCATGGATATTTTGCCGAATATCTCAGTGTCGTCGGTCCTCAGCACAGAGCCCAGAAGCAGGAACCGCACGCCCCTTCTGTATATCCTTCCCCTGAGAGCCGTTCCGGAGAGCCCCTCGGGTATGAAGGTGAGCCAGGCGGCAACGCTTTCGCCGTCATCCATATCGAAGAGCCTTCTCTCCTCCGGTGAAAGGAACCGGCTGAAATCCTTTCCCCGGCAGCCTCCACCACCCTCCAGCATTTCCCGGAAGCAGCCGTTGCAGTGGCTGATCTCCAGGTTCATGTCCAGAAGGGCGAAGGCTATGTCCTCGGTTTCCTCGAGGAAAAGGGAGAACAAGTCCGGGAAAACCGATCCCAGTTCCTCAGGCAGATTCATTCCAGCCACCGATCACCCCTTCGATACCGGAGAGGTCAGGGGCATAACCGTCTGCTCCCATGGCCCTCCAGAGGCCTTCGTTCTGATTGAATACCCTTCCCCCCACTATGATCTTCAGTCCGGCGGTGTCGTCGTCGGCCTTCACCGCTTCTATCAGCTTTTTCGCCGCCACAAGGTTGAAGGGCATGGTAACGGAAAGGGCGAGGACCGAGGGCCTGAAGTCCCTGAGAAGATCGAGAAGGTCGGACACCGGGGTGTTCGCCCCGAGATATCTCACCTGCCAGCCGCGGTTCTCGAAGAAATCGGATACCATCCAGGCACCGATCTCATGGAATTCACTTGCTGAAGAGGTAACCACGACCCTTTTGTCCTTATCCGGAACGACGAGTTCAGCGGCGTCCAGGGCCCCCATCATTCTTGTTACTATTGCGGAAGCCAGGTGTTCCTGGGCAACGGATATCTCGTCGTTCTCCCACAGCGCGCCGATCTCGTACATGGCGGGCTTTACCACCTGCATGTAGAACCGCTCGAGGTCCTCAGATGACCGCACAGCACCGCTGGCAATGGTCATGCACTTCCTGTGGTCTCCCTCCAGAAGGGCCCTCAGGAACTCAAGCTTCCTTTCAAGCCACTCCGGCCCCGTGGGGGGAATGAGCTCCCCGGATGCCCCTGCAAGCTCCAGAAGCCGCCGGTGGCTGTCAAGTATCCAGCTGTAGATCTCGAGTATCTCCCCTGAGAGCTCCCGGGGAACGTGGATAGAAACCCCTTCCATGTATGCCTTTACCACCTCTGGGAAATAACCCGGAGAAAAACCGTGGGCCATGTATGCCCGGTATACCCAGGGAAGGGTCGCCGCCAGCAGTTCATATTCCCCGATGGTGAAAACGGTGGACATGAACATGGTGTGGTTCCTGTGATTGTCTTCCACCATGCCCGGGGGATTGCCTCCGGTGAGGCTGGGAAAATCATCCCGGTTCCCTATGACGGTGTTCGTGTGTTTCCTGAGGAGGGGCATGGCTGCGGTGTAGGCTTCGGCGGAAGCCAGGGGAACATGGGGCAGGCCCAGCGCCCCTTCCAGCAAATGTTCACTACTGTACATGGACCTTTCCTTTCTCATGCCGGAACTACACCAGATGGATGTCCTTCGGGTCCGAGGGGTTCACCTTCACCTGTATCGAACTGCCTGCGGAGTACCGGGCCAGGGCGGTGAGGGGTATGACCTGCCTGTGCACGACCTCGGTGGCCCCGTGAACCGGGGAGTGCACCAGCATTCTTAGCTTGATCCGGGGCTGGTTGTTTATGTAGGTCCCGGTTTCGGAGGCCTCGATTATCTCGGCGGTGGCGTCCATCCAGTTGGCCTCCCGGAATGCCCTCTTCCTGTTGGATATGGTTGCGTACAGGAGTATTCCTCCCGTGGACAGGGCGAACATTCCCGCCATTACGAAGAAAAAGATGTTCAGCGGATGTCCGTCGTCGGTCTTCGCGTCGGAGGAGACAAGGAACCCCGCGATTATGAAGCCTGCTATCAGCAGGCCGAAAACACCGAAAACACCCCAGTTGATCACCGTTCTCATGGATCCCCTCCCCGGTTCAGCTAAAGCGGCATTATCCTGCTGTGGTCAGCAGGGTCTATCTTCACCTTTATCCTCTTCCCCACCGCCAGATGGGACAGAGCCATAAGCGGAGTCACCATGCTGTGTTCCACCAGGACCGGCTGGTGGCCCGGGGGAAACACGCGGAACCTGTACCTGATCTTCGGCTGCCTGTTGATGTATGTCCCGGTTTCCTCAGCGCTGAGCACCTCGGCTTCGGCGGTGGTCCAGTTCCTCTCTATGAACAGCCTTCTGCGGTTCATGATGAAACCCCTCACCATGAGAGCCAGGTTGATCAGAAGGAATATCCCCCCCATCATGAACATGAACAGAGGAAGGGGACTCTTTTCTCCGGAGGGAAGTGTGGAGGGAACCAGGAAGCCGGCAATGAAAAAACCCGCTATTATCAGGGCGAAAAGCACCAATCCCGAAGTGTTCGCCTTTGTCCTTACCGGCATACAGCCCTCCTTTGCTTATCCCCCGGAGGGGAACCATCGGACCCGCCGGGTTTTGTTCCCCTGTAGATACTTTAACGGCAAACATATTCTCTGTAAAGGAGACGCCGATGAGAAGGCTGACAGCGGTGCTTACACTGATACTGGCCGGGCAGGTTCAATCCCAGGTGGTGGTGGGGTCGCCGGACATTCCCTCGACGGATCCCTTCTGCGCCACTTGAGGAGCCCAGACACGCTATCAGGTGATGGCGCTTGCTTCTGAAATGAACGGACCGATGACCATAGGGGAAATAGGCTGGCAGAGGGCCGGGGAATACGGCTCAAAAACCGGCTACTACTCCGGTTTCACCATCTACATGGGGCATTCAGACGACTCGGAGCTCACCGGCCGTTTCGACGACAACTATCTTCCCGGAACAAGGGTGATGGTCTGCGCTACCTCAAGCCAGACCATGACAGCGGAGCCCGACGGCTGGATGTCCGTTCCCCTTGAGACCCCCTTCGAGTACAACGGGACCGACAATCTGATAGTGGAGATAGAGTGGACAGGCGGGTCTAACATTTTCTACACATGGATGTGGGAAACCGGGGCGAACAGGGGGCTGCTGAACACAACCGACACGGGAAACCCCTCCGGGGAGCTCCGGACGGTTATGTCCAGGCTTCTGTTCACACCGGCGTCCTCCCTGGAAAGGCTTACCTTCGGAAGGATAAAGACCCTCTGGTGAGATGGGGGGTCACTGGTTCCCGGTGGCCCCGGTGAGGCTGGTCACGTTACCCCTTGTGAAGAAACCACGGAAGTCGCCGTACCGGTGGATGAGTTCCGTGACCAGCAGGGTGTACGGGGATGGTTCGCTGAAGGTCTGCCTGAGACCCTCCTCCGGCGACCCCACAAGCTCGATCATGAACTCCTGCCCGGCATCCACCAGTTTTCCGTAGGTTTCCTGTATGTTCTTCGTTCTCAGTGCCATGTGGTGAACACGGGTTCCGTAGTTCCTTATGAACTTCTCCGTGGGTCCGGCGTCTTCGGTGCCGTCGTCGGGGGTTATGCCCGAGGTGAATACCATGGCGAAGTTCACCCCCTGCATTCTGGCCACATTGGTTATGGAGTTGAACAGCTTCACATAGATGGCGAACTCGAAGTCATAGCCCGTCAGACCCATGAACTCTATTATCGCGGCGTCCCGGTCTTCTGCCCGGACCCTTGTGGCGGTGTGGTCAAGAAGCCCGATGTTCGCCAGATGGGGTGCATCCGGCTTCACGAGGTTCAGTTCCATGGATACCGATTCGGGTGTTCTGTAGCCGTCTTCCATCTTCCCCTGCATGACTCCGGTGGATAGGCCGGTGTAGGCCGATGGAGCGGTCTGGACCGATCTCGTGTTCCCCCGGGAGATCTCCTCTTCCTTCAGGAAGACCACCCCCCTTTTCTCCTGTATCCTTCTGTACAGCTCAAGGTCAGGTGTTTCGAAAAAGAAGGTCTCAAGCCTTGTGTTGGGCATTTTCCGCGACTTCGGCCCGCCGGGAACCACAAGGAAGGGGTTATCACCGCCCTTCCGGCAGCGAAGAAGGATATCGGCGGAATCACAGGCGGCGAGAACAACGGTCCTGAAACGGGGGTCCTCGAAGGAGTCCGAAACGCTGAAGCCGGTGCGGCTGAGGAACTCGGATGCCGCCGGGGCCAGGTTTTCCGGCTCAACATTTATAACAGCGCAGCGGAGCCTTCCCGTTAGGCCCTTCAGCCCCAGTTCCCTTCTCTCATCCCGGACCCGGGGAACTTCCTTCTTAAGGAATTCGTCGCTGTTCCTGAAGTTGTATGTGTTGCGGCTTCCGCATGAGGGGCAGGTCTTTCCGCCGTGTTCCACCCGGTGAACCTTCATGCATTCCCTGCAGACAAGTTTTTCCATTGTTTCCGTCCCTTCTGCGGTGTCAGCGGATGATGGCTACCCTGGTGGACCAGGCCCTTCCCGGAAGGTCCGCCCTAAGCACATAGCATCCCGGGGGAAGTCCCGCGGCATCCCAGAACAGGGGCTCTCCCCCGGCGGGAGAGAGGGTGTCCATAAGCCTTCCGGTGATGCTGTAGACCTGTATGGAGACCGGACTGCCGGAGTTTTCCGGAAAGGTGATCACTCCCCCGGTGACCACCGGATTGGGGCTCACCGAGAACCATGGAGGATCCGCCGGGGCTTCCGGGTCGGTGGAGGAGGGATTCACCACGGTGAAGGAGAAGAAGCCGCCCGGGGCGGGCCTTGGAAGCGCTTCCTGCCTGCCGGACTGATCCGCTGCGGTTATGTAGTAGTCCACCGTGGATCCCGGGGGCTGGCCGGGAATGACGCCTGAAAGTGAGTCGCCGTAGACCGGGGTCAGAACGGCGGTCTGCCAGGAGCCGCTGTCCACCCTCCAGACAATGCCGGTTTCATCGGGGACGAGTTCGGCTCCGCTGTAGCGTTTTACCTCAACATCCACCTGGAACTGACCGGTGTGGCTCACCTCTCCCCTGTAGGGCATGTGCCATATCAGGAGCATGCCCGGGTCCATCATCTCACGGGTGCGGCAGTGGAGGGCGTCGTAGTAGTACCAGGCGGTGTAGGGAACCCCGATTATCTCATAGCCGGGCATGGCATCCTGGTAGGTTTCCAGGGCGGCCTGGTCAGTGGAGATGCCGAACAGGGGAACAAGGACCTTCGTGTTCAGTATGTAGGAATTGGTGTAGGCGGCGGTTTCATACCCGGAGTAGGCGCCGCACTGTATCCGAATCACTTCGTAGGGCCTTCCATACACGCCGATCTCAGTGGTGAGCCGGTCGTTGATGGTTTCCAGCCTGGCGTAATCAGGGTTAGTGGGATCCACCTGCTTGAGCAATATGGTCTCTTCGTTCAGAAGCTTCGCCGCGCAGTCGATGTGCTGCAGTCCGTACTCCTCGGGGTTCACCGTTATCATGTAGCCGTCGAGCCCCAGCCATTCTTCTGAGAGGCCCAGGAACTCGGGGTGGCTCCAGAAGACCTCGTTCTCGGTGAGCATGGACAGTGTGGAAAACCCGTTGCCGTGGCCGTCGGACATGAAGTTGCCCCCTGTAAGGTAGGCAGGGAACTGGTGCAGGGCGCAGGAGAACTCTTCGGCAAGCACCTGGTTCACCATATCGTCCTCTTCGTATCCCCTTGAATCGGTGTAGTCCCTGTAGGGTCCCCCGGGCACCCAGGGATAGCCGTCGAAGACGGGGTCGATTATTCCAGGTTCGCCGGAGCCGTCGAAGATCCAGTGGGGGCCCCAGTCCCTGGTCCAGTGGGACCAGGTGTCGGCGGTTATGAACCTGCAGTGGCCGGTGTTGACACCCCAGGATTGAAAGGTGGAAAGGGCCTGGGCCTGCTGGGAGGGGTTCTCGACAAGGACATAGAGGCTGTCATCCCTTGCCAGTTCCTCCACCAGTGCCATGGGTATTCCCAGGGGCCACCTTATGAGGGTGCCCAGTGAGGGCTCCCACTCAGCCATGAGCCTCACAGGCCCGGAGGGCTGCCCGGCGGAAAGGGACGAGAGAAGAAGAACTGCTGAAAGAAAGGGTATTTTTCTCATGGCGCCCCCGGCGGTTGAGTTGCATATCGCTGTTCCTGTTGAATATATGAAGAACGCAGGGTCTGTGACTGCGGGGGAGGTCAGGCTTCAGAACAGATGAACGGCGCTGGCCTTGAAGGAGAGGCACACAGGGGAGCCCTCCCGTATCTCAAGGTCGTCCAGGGCCCCGGTGGTTACCGAGGAGTCGAGAAGGGTGCCGGATACATCAACGGTAACGGTCCAGTTGATCCCGTTCCTTCGGATCTTAGTCGCGGTGCCTGTGAGATGGTTCCTCTCACTGGTCCGTGAGGGGTTAAGGGCAAGAACGATGGCCTCCGGGGGGATAGAAATGCAGCCCTGTCCATGTCGGTTTTCGGGAAGGACTATCTCAATTTCGCCTGCAAGGGCGGTACCGCCTTTGAACACCACCGGAAGTATGTTCCCAGCCCCGGTGAACTCCGCCATGAATGCGCTTCCGGGGCTGTTGAGAATGGAGTTCATGGTGCCGGTCTGCTCTATCTCCCCGGCCCTCATCACAGCGGCGGATGTGCCCAGGGCAAGGGCATCCTCGAAGCTGTGGGTGGCCATGAAGAAGGTGGTTCCCGTTTCCCGGTGAAGGGTCTTCAGCCTTTCCAGCAGGATTCTTCTGAAGGACCGGTGGAGGCTTGCCGTGGGCTCGTCGAGGAAGAGCAGTTCCGGCCGGAGCACCATTGCCCTTGCAAGGGCGACCCTTCTGACCTCACCCCCGGAAAGGGTTTTCGCGTCGCGGTCCTCAAGGCCGGAAAGACCGGTCATCTCCACCATCTCCCCCACTCTGCGGCGGATCTCCTCCCGGGTAAACCCACGAATTCTGAGCCCCCAGGCGATGTTGGCGAACACCGTGCCTGTGAACATCACAGGGTTCTGGAACACCGTGGCCATCCTTCTGCGCAGGGGAAGCAGGTCCTTCTCCCTCCCCCGGGCTTCCCTTCCACGGAAGAAGACCCCGCCGGAGTCGGGCCTTTCAAGGAGGCCTGAAACCCTCAGGGTGGTGGTCTTGCCGCAGCCGGTGGGGCCCATGAGAACGAAGAACTCCCCCGGGGCAACCTCCAGTGAGATCCCCCTGAGGATATGGTTCCCATCCCTTTCGAAGTGAACCGAATCCAGCCTGAGGATCACCTCTTCCTCCGGTGCTGCATGGAGTTAACCGTTACGCTTACAGCCATTGCAACCAGTAGCAGTATCATTCCCAGGGCTATGGAGCCGGCGGTTTCACCCCTGCCTATTCCCAGGGAGATGGCGGTGGTGAGGGTTCTGGTATAGCCCGCTATGTTGCCCCCCACCATTATGGCCACGCCGATCTCGGAAACCGCCCTTCCGAACCCCATGAGAACACCGGTGAGCACCGCGTACCTGGCCTCGGAGAGAACCAGGAGTGCCGTTCTTCCCCTGGAGGCGCCAAGGGCTCTGGCGGTATCCGCTATGCCCCCGCCGGTTCCGCCCAGGGCGGATATGGTAAGGCCGGTTATAATGGGTGCGATAAGAAGGACCTCACCGATGATGATTGCCCAGGGGGTGAAGAGAAGTCCCATGGAACCCGCCGGGCCCCTCCGTGAAACCACCAGGAAGACAAGCATTCCCACGAAGACCGTGGGAACGCTGTACATCGTCTGAATGAAGCCCACCACCGCCCTTTTCCCCCTGAATGACAGGAAATGGATCACACTTCCCAGGGGAATGAAGAGGGCCGAGGCGATAAGCGTGGATGAAATGGCTATGATGAGGGTCCGGAGGGTAATGGAATACACCTCCGGATCACCTGACACTATCATTTCAAGGGCGAGACCCGAGGCCTCGATTATGTAACCCAAGGGCTTCTACAGGTCCTCTCCGGCGCATGGGGTGAAGAGCTGGCTTCCGTAGGCCTCAACACCGTATTCTCCTATAAGCTCCTGTATCTCCGGGGAGGTGAGGAACTCAACCATGGCCAGGGCCATGTCACCGCTTCCCGATGACTGGACGGCTATTACGGAGTAGACATTCAGCAGGGCGTCGCCCCTTTCGACAAGGGGTACAAGCTCCACATCGCCCTGATAGGCCAGGAAGGTGCCGATGTCCGTGAGGGTGTACCCCTGCATCTCCGAGGCCATGACCAGTGTGGGGCCCATTCCGCTGCCACCCTCCACATACCAGTCCCCGGCGGGGCGCACATCGGTTTCATAGTCATAACCGGCCCTGGACCAGATGGATTTCTCCTTGCCGTGGGTGCCTGAGTCGTCCCCCCGGCTGATGAATGGCACGGAGCCGTTCTCCATGAGCAGGGTAAAGGCCTCCTCGGGCTCCATTCCCGCTATGCCCGCGGGATCCGATCCAGGTCCCACTATGAGGAAATTGTTGAAGGCGAAGGGAACCCTCTCAACGCCATAGCCCTCTTCCACGAACTGAAGCTCCCGGGCCCTGGAATGGACGGTTATCACGTCCACATCACCCCGCATGCCCCAGTCCAGGGCCTTTCCGGTTCCGGCGTAGAGAACGTCCAGCTCCACTCCGTGGGCCTCCTCGAACATGGGTTCGAGATAGCCCCAGAGACCTGTGTCATAAAGGCTTGTGGTGGTTGCCACCCGAAGGCGCCGGGCGCTCTCCAGGGGAGCTACCGAGGATGCTTCCTCCACGGTATCCAGGCTGGATTCCGATGCGGTTTCAGCAACGGGCTCCGCCCCGCCGCCGCAACCTGCGCCGAATAGTGCACAAAGAACGACTCCTGCCAATAACAGACTTTTCACGATACCTCCTTCTGTGTGAGACGGGACAATATATCCGTTATGCACCGCCATCACAACCAGAGTATCCCTGCCCGCAGGGAGAAAACATGATTATCTTTTTCCAATTGGAGGAAAAGCATGATTGGATTCGTTCTGAACGACGAGTGGGTCACCACCGGCTGTGCCGGAGGAATGACGGCCCTTGACTGGATAAGGGACAAAAGAGGGCTGAAGGGCACGAAGGAGGGCTGCCGTGAGGGGGACTGCGGAGCATGCACGGTGGTTCTGGGGAAGCCTTCTCCCCGGGGAATGGACTACGGCGCGGTATGCTCCTGCCTGCTGCCCATGGCCTCGGTCCACCGGTGTCATCTGGTCACCGTGGAGGGTCTGGGAAATGAGCTGACGCCCTTCCAGAGGGCTTTTTATGAGGAGGGCGCCTCCCAGTGCGGATTCTGCACACCGGGAATGATAATGAGCCTCACCGGCTTCCTGCTGGGGGACAGGGAACTCACCGCCGGGAACGCCCTTGAGTCCCTGGACGGCAATATCTGCCGCTGCACCGGCTACGCCGCTGTGAGGCGCGGGGTGAACAGTGTTATGTCCTTTATTCCCCGCCGCTATGACAACCGGCTGGAAATGCTCATAGAAGAGGGACATGTGCCGGATTACTTCAGGTGCGTACCCGGGCTGTTCCCTTCCATAGGTGATAGAGAAATATCCGGGACCGGCGTTCTCACCGGGGGAGGGACGGACCTTTACCCCCATCCCGACCAGAGGCTTCTGGAAGGGGAACCCCGGCTGGTATCCTCCCTGGGCCTTCCGGACTCCGTGGAGATATCCCGTGACAGGGTTGTCGTCGGAGGAGCGGCCACGGTGGAGACAATAGGGAGATCACCGGTTATCAGGGGGCTTTTTCGTGCCCACGACGATTTCTTCAGCCGGATCTCCTCCACCCAGATACGAAGGGTGGCCACCCTGGGGGGCAACATCATGAACGGCTCCCCCATCGCGGACCTTGCGGTTCTGTTCCTTGCCCTCGGGGCAACGGTGCACTGCGGTGAACTGGCGGTTCCCCTGTCGGAGTTCTATGCGGGATACAAGGAGTTCGCGGTGCCGAAGGGCACCATCATCACCTCCCTCTCCTTCCCGGTTCCCCCGGAGGGCTCCTTCCTTTCGGCGCTGAAGGTATGCAAACGGGAGTACCTCGACATCGCCTCGGTGAACTCCGCCGCACTGCTGACCATGAAGGACGGCAAAGTTGCCGGTGCCGCCCTGGCCGCAGGGGGGGTGGCTCCCTTCCCCCTCCTTCTCAGGAAGACCTCGGCCTTCCTCAAGGGAAGGGAACTCACCTGTGACACCATTGACGGGGCCATGGCCCTGTCGGCGGAGGAAGTGTCCCCGATAAGTGATGTACGGGGCTCGGCACAGTACAAGACCCTTCTTCTTCAGGGACAGATAAGGGCACATCTGACAAGGGGGGTGAAGACGTGAAGAACAGCGAGGGACTGCTTCATGTGAGGGGCAGGTCCATATTCACCGGGGACATCCCGGAACCGGCGGGAACACTTCATGCCCATGTGTTCACCTCTCCCTGCGCCCATGGCCGGATAACCCGCCTTGATACCAGTGCGGCTTCGGAAATGCCCGGGGTCCTTGGCGTACTGACCTGGAGGGACATCCCAGGAGAGAACCAGACGGGGAACGTAATTATGGACGAGACCCTTCTGGCCGAGGATAAAGTTCATTACATAGGCCAGCCGGTGGCGGTGGTCCTGGCGGACACACCCGCCCGGGCCGGGGCAGCCTCGGGAAGAATTATCATTGAAACCGAATCCCTTCCCGCTGTCTCCGATCCCAGGGAGGCCATGGCCATGGGGGAGCTCCTCGCCCCGCCCAGGACATTTTCCTCCGGGGATGTGGACTCCGCCCGGAAGCGGTGCCGGCACATCATCACCGGAACCGCCGAGACCGGCGGACAGGAGCACCTCTATCTGGAAACACAGAGCGCCCTGGCCATCCCCCGTGAGGACGGCGGTGTGAAGATAACGTCGTCCACCCAGGGGCCCTCCTTCGTCCAGAAGGTAGCGGCCAGGGTACTGGGAATGCCCATTCACTCCGTTGAGGTGGAGGTGCCGAGGCTCGGGGGCGCCTTCGGCGGAAAGGAGGACCAGGCCACGCCCTGGGCGGTTATGGCGGCCCTGGGGGCAAAACTGACGGGAAGGCCTGTCAGGCTGGTGCTTTCCAGGAGCATGGACATGGCAAGCACAGGCAAGAGACATCCATACACCAGCGACTTCACCATAGGTCTCGACGAAGGGGGCAGTATCCTCTTCTGGGAGGTGGACTACTACCAGAACGGAGGGGCCGCCGGGGACCTTTCAACGGCAATAATGGAGAGAACGCTGCTCCACTGCACCGGCAGCTATTTCATTCCCAGTGTCAGGGCAACGGGGTACTGCTGCCGGACCAACCTGGCCCCCAACACCGCCTTCAGGGGTTTCGGAGCACCCCAGGCGATGTTCGTTATGGAGGCCGCCATTCACATGGCATCTACAAAGACCGGGATACCGGTGAATGTGATACAGGAGAGGAACCTGCTGAAGCCCGGGGACACCTTCCCCTATGGCATGGTCTACCCAGCCGACGAGGTCAGGTCGTCCTGGAATATCTGCAAGAACAGATACGGCCTTGAGGATGCTCTTGAGAGAGCTTCCCGGTTCAATGAGAACAGCGAATGGATAAAGAAGGGCGTCTCCATGATGCCTGTGTGTTTCGGGATCTCATTCACCACCACCTTCCTCAACCAGGCCAGCGCTCTGGTCCATGTATACACCGACGGCAGCGTGGGCATCAGCACCGGGGCGGTGGAGATGGGACAGGGGGTCAACTCCAGGCTGAGGCAGGTTGCCGCCCTCACACTGGGGATACCGGTGGAAAGGATAAGGGTGGAGGCCACCAGCACCACCAGGAACGCCAACACCTCCCCCACCGCAGCCAGCTCCGGGGCGGACATGAACGGCAACGCCGTAGGGATGGCCTGCCTGGAAATACTCAGACGGATAAGCCCTGCCGGGGATGGGGAAACCGACTGGGACAGAATGGTGGAAAACGCTTATATGAACAGGATAAGCCTTTCCAGCCACGCCCACTACGCAACGCCGGGTATACACTTCGACCGGGCTTCCGAGAGGGGCAGGCCCTTCGGCTATCATGTAGCCGGGACCGCCCTCACCGAGGTCACCGTGGACTGCCTGCTGGGAACATACAGTGTGGATGCCGTCCGGATGGTTCACCACGGGGGAACCCTCCTGGATCCGATGCTGGACAGGGGTCAGGTCGAGGGGGGACTTTTACAGGGAATCGGCTGGGTCACCATGGAGGACACGGTGTGGGACCGGGATACGAACAGGCTTCTATCCGACGCCCTGGCCACATACAAGGTGCCGGACATCAGATCCGCCCCGGAGACCATCGAGGTGTTCTTCGCCCCGGGGGAGGACCTTCCGGAGAATGTGGGGCTTCTTGGCTCCAGGGCCATCGGCGAGCCCCCCTTCATGTACGGGATAGGAACCTGGTTCGCCATCGCCGACGCAATAGGAAGGGTTGACGGTTACACCGCCCCCATGACCCCTGAGCGGCTTCTTCTGACACTGCGGAAACCCGAATGAGGCTTCCGTTCCTGAAGACCCCGGATGTTGTCCGGGGAATGCTTATCTACCCCGCCGGGGACACCGCCGCGGCGCTGCTCACCGGTGGCTTCTCCCCCCTGAGGCTCGTCGGGATGATCGTGGTAGGGGGGCTTGTCTACGCATGGGAGATACCCGCCTGGTTCAGATGGATAAACGCAGGGTACACCGGAGCGGCCAGGGCGGCAATGGCGGTCCTCTACTTCAACCCCCTGTGGATCGCCAGACACCTGGCTTTCATATGCCTGCTTTCAGGGCAGACCGGTGATATCGGTCCGGGGCTTTTCCTTGTGTCGCTGAAGGGCTTCGGGGTGAACCTGCCGGTGGCCTTCGCCGTGAACTATCTCATACAGAACCGTACCCCCCTGAAGTGGCGGTTCACCGCCAGCGCTGCTTTCTCCGCACTGCTGGCTGTCTACTACCCCCTCTGCCGGGTGATATTCAAGTGAGGGAGCTGGAGTTCTTCTCTGGGAATCCGTCGGTGCTCTGCGTTGTGGCTGAAACCACCGGAAGCTGTCCCGGAAGGACCGGCTTCAAGATGGCGGTGCCTCCCCTGGGCCCGCCGGTCGGCTCCGTCGGCGGAGGCGCCCTGGAACACTCGGTGATAGAACTGGCTGGGGAACTGCTTTCAGAAAAGGCCCGGTGGCCTGTTCTCAGGAGCTTTCACCATTCAGCGATGGCTGAACCCGGGGAGAGCTCGGGAATGATATGCTCCGGACGGCAGAGGATCATTCTGATCCCCCATCCGCCCCTGAACCGCCTTCGGGAAAATGCCAGGGGGCTTCTGGTTACCCCCGCCGGTCTCCGTTTTCTCGCCGCCCCGCCTGAAGAGGAGGGGTTCAGCGCCGCCGGGGACAGCTGGAGTTACAGGGAAAGCCTGGCAATACCCCCGGTGGTCTACATCTTCGGCGGGGGCCACTGCAGCCTGGCCCTCACCCCGGTCCTCCGCAGCCTGGGCATGCGGACCGTGGTTATAGATGACAGGGAGAAGCTGTGGACAATGGAGGAGAACAGGCTGGCCTGGAAGAAGGTGCGAATGGACTATTCCCGGGCGGGAAGCCTGGTTCCCGACGACGGCAGCGCCCTGGTGGTGATAATGACCTCATCACACACCGGGGACGCGTTGATACTGGAACAGATGCTGAAAAAGGATCTCAGGTATCTGGGAATGATGGCCAGCAGGGCCACCGCGTCGCACATACTGGGGCTGATGGCGGGGATGGGGTTTTCAAAGGAGAAGCTGAGTTCCGTCCACGCACCGGTGGGGATACCCATCTCCAGCCACACACCGGCTGAGATAGCGGTCAGCATAGCGGCGGAAATGATCGGTGTGCTCAGGGGGAGGAGATGAGAACCGGTCAGGCGCCGGTCATGGGTATTTTAAGCCTCTTGGCAAAAAGGAAAACCAGGTTGCGGAAACCATCCCTCCAGAGGTTCAGCTTGGCCTTGCCCATCCGGTCGGAATAGCTGAAGGGAACCCCAACCTCCCGGGCCCTCAGCCCGGGGTTCCGCCAGACCTCGATCTTCAGCTCCTCGGAAAGGGGCATGCCGTTGCTTGTGAGGCTGATCCTGTCGAGTACCGACCGTTTGAACACCCACATGCCGGACTGGCTGTCCAGTATCCTCCTCCAGAAGAGGAGCATGGTGACAGCGGTGAGTATCCAGTTGCCGGTGAACCGCATGACATTATTGAGGGTGCGGGAGTGGTCGTCGGGGATCCTTCTGGCGGATATGAAATCAAGTTCATTGTCAAGGAGTTCATCTATGAGGCCGGGGATCCTCTCCACCGGATAGGTTCCGTCGGCGTCGGCTGTGCACACCAGGTCGGTGTCCACCGCGGCGAAGCCTGCTTTGTAGGCGCTTCCATAGCCCTTCAGGGGCTGATCTATCACAACCGCGCCATATTCGGCGGCAACACGGGATGTGTTGTCGGTGGAGCAGTTGTCAACCACGAAGACCCGGTCGACCATTTCCGGAACGGAACGGAGAACGGAGGGGAGCCCCTCCTCTTCATTGTGGGCGGGGATCACCAGACCAACGGTCATTTCCCTGTACATTGAACCTCCCGGATATTTCCCGAAAACTAAGGTGCCGTCATGGGAAGGTCAAGAACCGCCGCCTCCGAAGAGATAGGCCGTTCCCCTTCTGAGCATCCTGACGAAGGTGCCCCGGTGAAACAGCAGCCCGACTGCCCTCAGCAGCGGCCCCGGGCGAAGGTAAAACCGGTAGAACGCCTTCCTCTGAAGCTTCTTAAGGTCCATAGCGGTGAGGGGTGCCGGGGGAGCGGGACAGGCGGTGTTGTGGAAGTCCGACCAGCCCTTCGCCGACATGTCGTGGTCCTTCAGGAAGCCGTCGCCGTCCGGTGAACCGGGGATGGGCAGGAAACAGGCGAACTGGGCCCACTCTATGCCGCTTTTCACCGCGAAGGATATGGTCTTCTCAATATCCTCCCTGGTTTCACCGGGCATTCCAAGTATGAAATAGGCGGCCACGGGGATCCCGTGGGCGTGTATCCTTTCAATGTTCTCCTGGATCCTGGCTATGGTGGTTCCCTTCTTTATCCTCTTCAGCACCCTGTCGGAACCGGACTCGATGCCGCAGTGGATCACATACCAGCCGGCCTGCTTCATCAGCTCAAGCAGCCCGTCGTCCAGTTTGTCCAGCCTTACCCCGTTGGGGGTGGAAAACAGCACAGGAAGCTTCCTTGCTATCGCCCCTCGGCAGAATTCACAGGCGTATTCGGAATCGAATGTGAAATTGTCATCCTCTATGTGTATCTCCCTTACGCCATACCTGTCCACAAGAAGCTCTATCTCCCGCCAGACCTGTTCCAGGGGCCTGTGGCGGATCTTCCTTCCGGTTATCCTGAACCCGGCGCAGAAGGTGCACCGGTAGGGACAGCCCCTGGTGGTAAGTATGGGGGCGTAGGGAAGGCGCTTCAGCACCACTCCGTTTGGAAGTCCCATGTATCTTTCCGGCGGGGCCAGATGCCATGCCGGGATGGGAAGGGAACCCAGGTCTGCAACGAACCGGGGTCCTGTCTCCCTGGAGGGATCCCCGGCGTAAATGACCCCGTCGGGTGGTGATTCCGGAAACTCCAGGGCCTCGAGGACGGATTCCTCCGCTTCGCCGATGAACACCGCGTCCATCCATGGAAGATCCCTGAATGCACCGCCGCCAACACATGACGCATGGGGACCGCCCAGCCAGAACCTGGTATCAGGCAGGACCTCTCTGAGGGATCCGACGATGGGCTTCAGAATGAAAACATCAGAGGTGAAGGCGCTGAACATGAGTATGTCCGGCCTGGAATCCTTGACCATCCGGACAAGGTGGTCTCCCCCGGTCCCCATCATGGCAAAATCCAGCAGGGTAACATGGTGCCCCGCCTCCTCGAGAACCGCGCCCAGGTAGATCAGGCCGATGGGCGGCACCAGGTTGGTGCCCCCTCCCCCGGGTCGGGGAGGATAGAACAGGGTAATGTTCACCGCCGGATGCCCCCCGGTGTTACACGGAAAATGTCAATGGTGAACCCCCGTCTTTCCCATGAGGGTTCCTCAAGCCTCACAAGGCTGGATCCCACGGGCAGGAGCCCCTCGGTCAGCTCGATGTTTCCCCGGGCCCCCATGAAGCTGGCCACAACCAGAGTGTAGGCGGCTCCGCTGTCCAGGGTCCTTCCATGGAGAATGTTCACCACGGGGACCGGTGAGCTCACAGCTCCGCACTCAGGGTTGGTGAAATAGGCCGCGTCTATTCCGGAGACCAGGATGGTGTCTCCCAGGGAAACCGCATAGTCAACCGCTTCGCCGTAATCCAGGAGATAGGATGCGCAGGCAAGGGAGGTGTCCGGCTGTCCGGGTCTTGGTGTGAATCTGTTGGAGTAGAGAGTGCCGGCGATGAAAAGAACGCTGAGGGCAATGGCGGTGGACCGGGAGTAGTACCTGAACAGGATGGCCATAGTGCCCAGAATGACCAGGGGATACCCGGGAAGGATGTAGCGGAAGAGGTCGAGGGCCTTGTCAGGAGAAACGAGGACCACCGCCACATGGAAAAACACGAGCATCAGGGGCATTGTTATGAAAACCCAGGTAAGCTTCGTAATGTAAAGCCTTTCCCGAATGAGATGAACCGCTGTTCCCCCGGCGGCAAAAAGCAGGAAAAGTATCCTCTCAGGAGGGAAGAACAACGCAGGAAAAAGGAGGGCCGCCACAAAGGGGAACGAGTAGCTGTCCCGGCCCCTTCCCTTCAGGAAGGCGGCGGTCATGGCGGTTACCGGGAGCCATCTGTAGTCCTCAGCCAGAAGATGGGCGCCGAAGAGGCGGAGCCTTGTGAAGAACCAGCCCGGGGGCGGCGGCGTAAGGTCTCCGGCGTAGGAGGGGAAGAAGAAGTAGCCGTTGACCACCAGATTGATCAGCCCGGTGAAAACTATCACAAGCAGGGGGGAAAGGAAGAGCAGAAGCCTCTTTGGATACCGGAACCGTGTCTCTATGAGCTCCGAGATGAAATAGGCCCCGGCGAGGAAGATGGCCTGTTCCCTGAACACCACTCCCAGGGAGCAAAGGAGGGCCGCCCTGAAGTAGTTGCCCTTGAGATAGAAGTAGAGGGACCACACCACCGCGGCCACCACGGCGCTCTCCGGCATGGGCCTGAAGCCCTGTATGAGGAAGAGGGGGCTTGCCAGAAGGGCCAGCGCCGCCAGCCAGCCGAGGGATGAAGAAACCAGTCTGCAGCCCAGTCGGTACATCCCCCACAGGGAGAAGAACACCCCCGCCGCTGGAAGCAGTCTGGCAACGGCGAGTGTTTCGCCGAAAACCCCTGACAGAACCGCCCAGGCCCAGAAGAACAGCGTTGGATGTCCCATGGCCTGCTGTCCCCTCCCCTCGCCGGCGGCGAAGGGGGTGTAGCCGTTGTCCCTGATCCAGTTCGCGGTTTCATAGCCATAACCCAGGCTGTCACCGAAAATGGGCACGGACAGGGACAGAGTGAAAAGGACCGCCACAGCCGCCAGGGCTGACAATATGAAAACACCCTCGCCCTTCAATTTTTCCATCCCTTCACCCCCGTTTTACCCATGCCGCGGCAAAAAGCCCGTCGATCCCGGCGTCCGGGGGAAAATACGAAAGAAAGCCCTCGTTGTTAACCAGTGGATCCGGGCCGGGAAAAGCCGTTCTCTGAAAGCCGGGGTGCTTCACTTCGAATCGCCCCACGACCCCCCCGTTCTCTTCAGGTTCAAGGCTGCAGGTGGAATAAACAAGTGTGCCGTTCATCTCAACTGAACGGGAAGCCTCATCCAGTATTCCCGTCTGGAGCTGCACTAACTCCTCCATGAATTCCGGGGACCATTTCCACCTTGCGTCGTGCCGCCTTCTGTACACTCCGGTGTTGCTGCACGGGGCATCAACCACCACTTTGGCGAAGGGGCGGGAAAATGGGAGGGCCGAGGAAAGGGCGCAGACACCAAGGGCGTTCTTCCAGTGAAGTCTTGCGCTGTTCTCCACCCAGCGCTCCATCCTGTCCGGTTTAGAGTCCAGAGAGAACACCGAACCCGTCGCCTGAAGATGGGCGGTCTTGCCACCGGGAGCCGCTCCGATCTCCAGGACGGTCCCTCCGGGAAGCCCGGCCATGCCCCTGCCCACCAGGGCGGCGGATTCGTCCTGTATGTAGAATCCCTCCGGGGGAGTGAACCTGCCCCTTCTGTTCAGTATCCGATAGCCCTCCAGATATCTGCCGGGAACTGAATCCGGCGGGTGTTCACAAAAGGCGTATCCACCCAGCTCAGGCAGGGAGTTGTTCCATTTCAGGAGGTCTTCCGTTCTCTGTTTCCCGTAGGTGGAAACCCATCTGCTCACCAGCTCCACCGGGTGGGAGTACCTTATGTGAAGGGGAAGGTCATCCCTCTCCCGGTGGGAGGATACCTTTCGCAGCACGGCGTTGACAAGCCCGGCGCTTTTCCCGTCGGGGTGGGCTTCCACCGTGGCGGATACCGCGGCGTGGGACGGGGTTTCCAGGATCAGAAGCTGAACCGCGCCTATCCTGAGGCTGGCGAGAACGCTCTGGTCAAGCTTCTTCAGGGGAACCCGGGAATAGAGCCCTATGACATGGTCGAGGTAGGTCTTCCATACCACGGTTTCCCGGAACATCCTTTCGGCGAAGGCGGCGTCGGACACCGAAAGGGGGAGCCTTTTTGAGCTCCCCCTGAGCAGAAGACATGCCTGTATCCTTGAAGGAGCTCCCTTACTGGAGGTTCTCAACCCGCTCCATATCGGGGAAATACTTCTTCAGTGTCTTTTCCACTCCGAACTGGAGTGTCATGGTGGCGAAGGCGCAGCCGGCGCAGGAACCCTGGAGCCTCACCTGAACCACTTTGTCCTTCAGTGCCACGAACTCGATGTCGCCGCCGTCGGCCTGGAGCATGGGGCGAACCTCTTCGAGCTTTGCTTTTACGTTTTCTTCGTTGAACTCGAGAACTTCGGTCATTTTCGATCCTTTCTCCGGTTCAGGTCACTGAACCTGTGCAAGAACAAGGGCAACCACCGTCATGAGCTTGATAAGGATGTTCAGCGCGGGACCGCTGGTATCCTTGAAGGGATCCCCCACTGTGTCGCCGATAACAGCGGCGTCGTGGGAGGAAGAACCCTTGCCTCCGAGGTGTCCCTCTTCTATGTACTTCTTCGCGTTATCCCAGGCACCGCCGCTGTTGGACATGAATATGGCCAGCAGAACACCGGTGACTATCGAACCGGCCAGAAGACCGCCGAGGGTCTCCCTGCCGAAAAGGAAGAAAACAGCCACGGGCACAGCCACCGCCAGAAGGCCCGGCAGTATCATCTCCTGGAGAGCGCCCCTGGTCGCAATGTCGACGCACTTCTCGGTTTCAGGGTCGGCTTCGCCCTCCATGAGACCCTTGATGTCCCGGAACTGGCGCCTTACCTCGTGAACCATCTTCATGGCGGTCTTCCCCACTGCCCTGAGGGTTATGGAGGCGAAGATGAAGGGCAGAAGACCACCCACCAGGAGCCCGGCCACGGCGTCGGGCTGGAGTATGTCTATGACATCCAGCCGGGCCACCTTCGCGTATGCGGAGAACAGGGCAAGTGAGGTGAGTGCCGCGGAACCTATGGCAAAACCCTTGCCCATGGCGGCGGTGGTGTTCCCCAGAGCGTCCAGTTTGTCGGTTCGCTTCCTCACATCCGAGGGAAGACCGGCCATTTCAGCTATCCCCCCGGCGTTGTCCGCCACTGGACCATAGGCATCCACGGACATGGTCATTCCCACATTCATCAGCATTCCCAGGGCTGCAAGGGCTATGCCGTAAAGACCGGCGAAATTGTAACTTATCATGATTGCAGCGGCGATCAGCAGTATTGGTGCCGCGGTGGATTCCATTCCCACCGCTATTCCCTCGATGATGGTGGTGGCGGGGCCTGTCTTGGTGGATTCGGCGATGAGCCTCACCGGCCTGCTGCTGGTGTAGTATTCCGTTATGAGGCCTATGGCGGTCCCGGCCAGGACGCCGGCGGTTATCGCCCAGAAAACCCCCATGTTCATCCCGAGAAGGTTCACCATCCACAGGGAGGCCAGAAGGGCCAGAATGGCGCTTGCGAAGGTTCCGTTGCGGAGCACCGCGTGGGGAGCACCCTTCTTGAAGAGTTTCACATAAAGGGCCCCGAAGAGGCTTGCCAGGGTTCCCAGGGCCGCAAGGACGAGGGGCAGCGCGATCAGGGACGTTCTTCCGATGTGCCCGGTGTCCCCGGCGGAGAAACCCTCTCTGAAAACGCCGGATATCGCAGCGGCGTCCATTCCGAAGGCGAGGACCATGGCGGCGATTATGCAGCCAACGAAGGACTCGAACAGGTCGGCTCCCATTCCTGCCACATCACCCACATTGTCGCCGACATTGTCGGCTATCACCGCGGGGTTCCGGGGATCGTCCTCGGGGATGCCCGCCTCGACCTTGCCGACCAGGTCAGCTCCCACATCGGCGCTCTTGGTGAATATGCCGCCGCCGACCCTTGCGAAGAGGGCTATGCTGCTGGCGCCCATTCCGAACCCGGCGATGCTCTCGATGTTTATTTCTTCCATTCCCAGAAGACCCTGAAGGAACACACGTACCGTTTCCGCCTCCTGGAAGGCGAGATAGAACACCGAAACGCCCAAGAGCCCAAGGGAGGCCACGGCAAATCCCATGACGCTTCCGCTTCCGAAGGCGGCTGAGAGGGCTTCTGAAAGGCCGGTCCTGGCGGCGTTCGTGGTCCTCACGTTCCCCATTGTGGCTGCGCTCATCCCCGCCACTCCGGCGGCCATGCTGCACAGGGCGCCGGCTATGAAGGCCAGGGCCGTTGCCGGGTTGATCCCGAAGTAAAGAAGCGCCGCCACGAGGATGACGAAGATGGAGAGGATCCTGTACTGTGTTTTGAGATATGTCATCGCGCCGGAACGGATCATGGAAGCCAGCCGCTTCATTAGGTCGGTGCCCTCGGGCTTCTTCTGCACCGTGCGGTATGTGGCCCAGGCGGCGATGCCTGTGACCAGGGCGACAAGCGGCGCCAGATAGATAAATACAGCGTTAAGATCCAAAACAGCCTCCACGAACTTTGTGATTTATTTCCAATGGTTTAAGATTACGGCTTTTATTGTTTAAGCTGCTCAGCGGGTCAACCCCTGAAGGGCGGTTACTGCCGGAGCAAAATCGGGTTTCCTTTCCAGGGCCAGCCTCCAGTACATTTCAGCCTCCCGGGGATCGCCCCTTCCAAGGGCCGCCACTCCAAGGTTGAAAAGGGCATCGGTTCCGTTGAGGTCCACACCGTCCGTCCTTCCCAGTGCCGTTTCATAAGCCTCAAGGAAAAGGATCTCCGCCCTTTCCAGGTCCCCAGCGCGATAATGGGCCAGCCCGTCGTGGAAGGCCATGTTCACTCCGCCTTGGGATACCGTGTGCGAAGTGAGCAGAGCCGCGGCAAGACCGGCGGCAACCCCGGCGGGGGCCAGTTTCAATCCCGGTGATGCTTTTCTCATGAACCGGGGGGCGAGTAATATAACCACAAAGGGAAGGGCGGGGAGCCGGAATCTGGCGGTGATGAAGAAGGGAAGCAGACCGGCAAGGAGAACACCGGCCCACAGAAGTGCGTTCTTCTCGTGACCCCGGAGTTTCCCGGCGGCAATGGCTCCTGGAAGCAGGAACCAGAGGATCAGCCCCGCCAATGGGAGGTCCGGTGTTCCCGTCAGCACACCCAGCAGGGGGGAGTACCTGCTGTAGTAATAAATATCGTAATTGCTTGGTATGGAAACCGGGGACGCCATGTAGAGAAGCTTTCTCAGCATCAGGACCAGATTATCACCGGGGCTCTCCAGAATGTGTTCCAGGGTCCTTCCGGTCCATCCAGCGGAAATCGCCGAGGGCGGTGTGCCAGGGGGATAGTGAGAAGCGCCGGCTGCCATGACGTTGTCGGTGTATGGCAGGGGATCAGAGGAATGGACCCAGGGACCTGGTTCAGGGGCGAAGGCTGTGAATCCATCGGCATCGGGACCGCTGCCTATGAAGAAATTCACCCCTCCCTGGCTTGATATCACCGTTCCGCTGTCCCCGTGCAGCCCGTTTACCGCCCATACGGCGCAGACCGGAACAAGGAAAAGCCAGAAATATTTCCTTGAATGACGGTGGAGGATCAGGACCAGGGGGAACAGAAGAAGAGCCGAGGGTCTGGCGGCGGCGGCGAGACCGAGGAACAGCATTCCCCAAGGGGAGGGCTCCCTGAATTGAAAACAATAGAATGAAAGGAGGAGGAGAAGTGTGAAAAGGGGTGTTATCAGAATGGTGGACGAATAGAAAAGGAAAACGCCGTTCAGCCCCATGACCCCGGCGGCGAGCAGGGCGGGAACCCTTCCGCTTGTCCGGTAGACTATCCTGTGGACCAGGTGAAGGGACATGAGACTGAAGAGAAAGCTCAGAAGGGCACCCGAGGTGACCGACGGCCCGGTAAGGGAAAAAAGCAGCGCCAGAACCCATGGATAAAGGGGCGCCCTGAAGTAGGGGGCGTATATGAAGGGGTCGCCGGCGGCGGATGAGGCCCATTCCATGTGCCAGGAGGCATCCACCACCGGGTATGACCCGAGGGGTGAAGCCAGAACGGGAACGGAAACACCTGCCCATACAAGGCAGAATAACAGGAGGACGGCCGCTGAATCCCTTGCAGGCAAGTGGTTATCCACCGAGAAGACCGGTGGTGGAATGGTTCTTAAGAAGGGGCACTATTCGCACCTCCCCGCCGGCTTTCAGCACAGTTTCCGCCCCTGCCACCGTTTCCGGGGTGTAGTCTCCCCCCTTTACGAGTACATGGGGCACAAGAAGGGCGATGAGTTCCGCCGGTGTATCCTCATGAAAGGGGATCACGAAATCGACGAACCGTATGCAGGAGAGGACAGAGGCCCTGCTTTCGAGATCCTGAACCGGTCTGGAGGGGCCCTTGAGGCGTTTTACGGATTCGTCGGTGTTTATCCCGACAACGAGTATGTCCCCCATGGAAGCAGCCTGTTCAAGGACCTCCATGTGGCCGGGGTGCAGTATGTCGAAGCAGCCGTTGGTGAACACCACCCTGTGTCCCAGGGCCTTCTCCCCGGAGAGTATCCCTTCCGCCCGGTCCCGGGAGAGGATGGGGGCCCTGCCTGAAGCTTCACACAAAGCGCCGGGCCTCCCGGATGATGTCGCCGGGTTTCACGGCATACACACCGGGCTCAGCGCAGACAGCCGCCGCTGCCAGGTTGGCCAGGGTTGCGGCCTGGTACATGTCCAGCCCTATGGCCCCGGACAGCCCCATTACAGCAATGACCGAATCCCCTGCTCCGGAGACGTCGAAAACATGCCGCGAAACCGCGGGAATGTGCCTGATGGATCCCGGGATCCCCTGAACCAGGACCGAACCCATGGAACCCAGTGTGATAAGGACCGCCCCCGAGGACAGTCTTTCCATTATGGAAGCCCCGGCGGCGGCGGCCTGGTCAGTATCATCTACGGTGGTGCCGAGGGCGGCGGCGGCCTCGTGCCTGTTCGGCTTGAAAAGAGTGCATCCCCGGTATTCCCAGAAATTCCTGCTCTTGGGATCGACAAAGACGGGTATACCCCCCCCGGAGGCCATGCCGGTGAGGCCCCGTATGACGGTTCCGGTAAGGACACCCTTGTTGTAGTCCTCCAGCACAATGGAGGCAATATCCGGCAAACGGGCTTCCACTGACCTCAGAAGAGAGCTTTCCAGCTCCGGGGGCAGATCGGCGGTGGTCTCCCGGTCCACCCTCATGAGCTGCTGATTCCTGCCCATTATCCTGGTTTTTACAGAGGTGGGTCTTTCGTTGTCCACCACCACGGCGGAGGTGTCAACACCGGCTTCGGCAAGGAGTGCAAGGAGCTTCTCTCCCTGGGGATCACCCCCCACAGCACCGGCGAGAACCGGGATCCCTCCGAGGGAGAGAACGTTCAGGGCCACATTGGCGGCGCCCCCGGGGATCCATCTTTCGGAATCCTTACCCAGGGAAACCACCGGAACCGGCGCCTCCGGGGAAATACGGGAAACTGCGCCCTCGAGGTAGTGGTCGAGGACGAGATCACCGGCGACAAGGATCCTCTTTCCCCTGAAGCTCTCAAGAATGGAAGATGCTTCCCTTTCAGGTATCAAATCAGCCTCCAGACCGTTGGTTCGTGTGGATAAGGAACACCGGTATCAGGTAGAATAATGCAAAAACCCCGGGGATAGGTACAGGCAATGCCCGCATGACCGGAGTGGGTCTTTTTCTTATGATAGTAGAAAGCATGAAGCCAACAGGGGAAAAGCCCCGAACAGGAAAGAGGGCAGATGAACCAGAAACCAAGGATCAACGTAAAAGCAGAGGATGTGGACGGAACCTACAGCAATCTGGTCCTCGTGGCCTTTTCAAGGGCCGAATTCGTCCTTGATTTCGCCAGGATAATGCCCGGCTCCGGAACCGCCAACCTGAAGAGCAGGGTAATACTTTCGCCCCACGCGGCGAAGAACTTCGCCAAGCAGCTCACCGCCCAGGTAAAATCCTACGAGGAAAAGAACGGCAGCCTCGGAGATTCCAGGGACCAGAGCTCCATTGGCTTCATCACTCCGGGCAATGAAGAAAAAACTGAAACCGGCTGAGCCTGTTACGCTGATCCCCCTGGCCCTCCTTGCGGGGCTGCTTATCTGGGGAAGCGCCATCGACCAGGAAACCTTCACCATCGAGAGGAAGCTGCCCGTACGGCTTGACCCGCCGTCGGGCCTGGCGATTCTCTCCGTTTCATCCGACTCGGTAACAGTGAGATACACCGGTTCCGGCAGAGAAATGCTCTGGTTTCAGCTGAAGGGGATACCCACCGATGCCCCCCTGCAGTATCAGTCTGTTTCCGGCCAGGAGTACCCCGCGCAGCTTGATGTGCCCGTTAACACCACCGCCATGGAGCCCGGGGGAAGGGTTACCCTTGACCCGGTGGCTCCCCAGGGGGTGCGGATCACCATGGATACACTGATCACCAGGATCATCCCCGTGGCGCCGGTCTTCGTCGACGGCATACCCGCCCGTTTCAGGTTCTACACCGTGGAACCGCCCTTCGTTGCCATCACCGGCCCTGCTTCCGTCATCAGCTCCACCGACAGCATAAGGACCGAGCCGGTACAGCCGGTGGGATCCGGGGTTTCAGCATCACTTGCCCCGGGGGGTGAGTCGGTTGCATACTCAAGGGATTCAGTCAGGGTCTCCGTTCTTGTTTCTGGAATACCCTCTCTGAATGGCGTCGTTCAGTTGGAAGAGGCTCATTGACACCGCAAGAGTCTCGGTCGTAAATTACGAGGACGGCTTGTGGAAGAAACTGAAAACCAAAGTAAATTACCTTTCGGAGGGGTCTAAATGGGTTCAAAGGTTCTTGTGAGAGTGCTGATTGTGCTCCTTGCTGCGTTGCTTATCTTCAGAATTCACCAGCGGGTAGAAATGTACAGAATTCCTCGCGAGAACTGCAGGGTCCAGCTGCTTACCCTTTCCGATGCGAACATAGACCACATGTATGCATACAACGGCCAGCCTGCACCCACCATCGATTCCCTGCTGTCCTACAGCGGCCTCCCGGACAGCATCGCCGTCTGCCCCTCTGTACGAGCCGCCGGTTACCCCGATTCCACATACCACTACGACCCGAAGCTCGCCCTGGGAACACAGTTCGTGATATCATGCCCCAACCACGACCGCCATGGCGGCGTAGTTGGAGGCCTTACCGACAAGGAATATCCCGACTCCCTCTTCAGCGAGGCCGACTGGCTTGAAACCTTCACAAGGATACCCTTCCCGGAATACGCCCAGAACAAGCGGATCGACGTGTCCAGGTCAGCCCTCATCCGTGTAAGCGAAGAACAGGCGGCCTACCTCGCCAACAGGTATCCCGTGGTGCTGAAACCCGCCGATCTCGCCGACCTCGACATCAATGTTTTCGAGCTTTCCGATCCCCTCGGGGGAGAATATGTATTCGAGACGCTTGAAGACACCCTGCTCACCTTCTGGGAGTTCCCTGAGCGCAGGGGCCGGGCAAGGGGAGATTCCATCAGTGTTCAAACCTGGAGATTCGTGGGGTACACAACCTCCGATCCCGATACTTCAAGGGTCGAAGTGTTCTTCCAGCCACCCCTCGAGTTCCCCAGCCGGGCCGACGGCGCAATTCCAGGAACCAACGACGAGATAACCATAGTCAGGTACTGGGACAGAACCGAACTCGGCTATCTCAGAACAGAGCGCAGAGAGGTCGACCTCGTAGATGAGTCCCGCTGGGAAATGCTTTTAATGCATCATTCACCCGCCGAGCCCATCGACGAAGACGGAGAGTAACAGACAACCGGAACGGTTAACCCCGGAGGCGGAACAAATTTCCCCCTCCGGGGTATGTTTTTGTATATTTCTCCACCGCATGACAATTCATTCGATACATATCCGAAACACAGGAGGCTGATAAAATGAAAGCATTCGAAAGGGTGGAAAAGCTTGCCGCCGAAAGCGACAACCAGTACACGCTTGCGCTGGCCATGGCCAAAAGGGTAAGGGCCCTCCGCGATGGTGCTCCCTGTCTCGTTCCCGCGGTCAGGGATTCCAGGCACAACGCGGTCAGGGCAGCCATGGAGGAATTCGCCCGGGGGCTCATAGCCTACGAAACCACCGATATGGACACAGGAAAAACCGAGGGAGACGGCAAATAATGGCAAAAAAGATTCTTCTCTGTATTCCCGCTTTGTTCCTTCTTCTTTCAGGATGCGGCACCGAACCCCTTGAGGCAGACCAGGCTGCCCGGGTAGGCGACCGCGTGATCTCCATGGAGGATATCGACGCCGAGATAAACAGGATCCCCCCCTACCAGAGAACATCCTTCGAAAGCCTCAGGGGAAGAAGGGCCCTCCTCGACCACATCATCGAGAGGGAGCTTCTCATAATGGCCGCCATGGATGCCGGGCTGGAGACCGACTCTGCGGTTATAGCCCTTACCGGCGACTCCCAGCGGATGATCGAAGAGGTCAGATCAAGGGCAATGGGCCAGGTATTCTACCAGACGGTGATCATCGAAAGCGTGGATATTCCCGATTCCCTGGTGGAGGACTACTACCAGAGGAACATGGAAGCCTATCACAACGATCCTGTGGCCCTTGTTTCCCACATCCTCGTTACCACCGGTGAAGCCCTTGCCGCAGCGCAGGAAATGCTGGACAGCGGCGTGCCCTTCGATTCCGTGGCGGCACAGCTCAGTGAGCATTCCGCCACCGCTTCCCAGGGCGGGGAAATAGGCTGGGCCGGTGAAATGGGCACCATCCCCTTCGTGGGGCTTAACGAAGAACTTCTCTCCATTCTTCTCTCCGCCGAACCGGGCACGGTCCTGCCCCCCTATGAGACCAACCTGGGAACACACATTTTCCTTGTCCAGGATCAGCGGCCGGAGTCCTACGATCCAATGGAAGAGGTCAGGGGCAACATAGAGGACATGCTCAAGCCCGCCCTGGTGAACGACTACTTCAGGAACACATTCATGCCCGGCCTCTATGACAGGTTCGAAGTTACCGTTCACGATGAACCTGTTGAGGGCACATATGCCGTCATAGCCGGGGAGAACATCACCGAGGAAGACATCGAAGAGGAACTCGAGGCCATTCCTCCCTACCAGAGGACCGCATACGAGAATCCCGAGGGAAAAGCCCTCATACTCAACAGCCTGGTAGAGCGCAGGCTCGTCATGCTCGCCGCCGAGGAAGAGGGTCTTCAGAACGACAGTTCAGTTGTGGAGCAGGTGCTTCAGGCTGAAAGACAGGCTGAGGAAACCCTCAAGGGGGCCCTGATCCAGGTCTACTACGACAGATTCGTGGTGGGCGCCACTGAGATCCCGGAAGACCGCATCACCGCCTATTACGAAGAACACACCGGTGACATCTACAGGCAGGACCCACAGGTAAGGGTTTCAATACTGGTAACCGAATCCACCGAAGAAATGGATTCCGCCGTTGCCGCCCTTGAGGAGGTTTCCTTCGAGGAAGCAGTGGCTGAGTATTCCACCCACATGCCCACTGCCCAGGCCGACGGCGACCTCGGGTGGATACCCTTCAACGCCCCCCTCCCCTACATATCCGGTGACCTGGAGTTCTATGCCGACATCCACACCGCTGAACCGGGAACCATTTTCGGCCCGGAGAGAACCGGTCTGGGGCTCACCCTGTTCAAGGTGACCGACAGGCTTGAAGAGGGCGTGAAGCCATTCGAAGAGGTAAGGTCATCCATCGAGGCCGCCCTGAGACCCTCATTCGTTAACGAGTACCTCTACGAAACGGTTTTCCCCGCCCTCAGGGAAACCTATGAAGTGGAGATCAACGAAGACGCCTTCCTCCCCTCCGAGGACATAGGCGCAGACAGCCTGATGACCATGGCCCAGGAGATAATGGCCACAGACCCCCTGACCGCCGTTGAGTATTTCAGGCTTTTCATCTCCCGTTACCCGGATAACGAAAGATGCGATCAGGCCCAGTTCCTCATCGGCTTCACATTCAGCGAGCAGGTTGGGGACTACGACGCCGCCAGAGAGGCCTTCAGGGTCCTGGTGGACCAGTATCCCGAATCCGAACTCGCCGACGACGCCCAGTGGATGATAGAGAACATGGAAATACCCATCGAGGAGTTCATCCCGGCGGATGTTCCCCCAATGGAAACAGACAGCATCTGAGATCAGGCACATCGCAGTGGGGGCTCCCTTTCCGGGAGCCCCCTTATCATTGCGAAAATACTTGTTTTAAGAGATATTCCACCCTGATGCGGCATCCAGAACAGCGGGAGGAAAGTCCTTTTGAGAACTGAATTTTTCGTGATCTTCACCATTGGTCTTCTGCTGCTGGCCTCCTGCGGGCCGGAGGTTGACCAGAGTTCAACCCCGGATGAAATAGCGGCCCTGGCCCAGCGCAAGCTGGAAGAGGGGGATCTCCAGAGGGCACTGGAGCTCTTCCAGACCGCCCTCGACCGCCAGCCTTCAAACCCCGGCGCCCCATTGTGGGAATTGTCCAGGGGGGAAATACTCCTCTCCATGGGGAACCAGGCTGAAGCCATAAATGTCTCTTCGGCTCACTCCTCCTCACAGGACCCGGTGATAAGGAACAGGGCGGTTCTGCTTGCCGCCATGGCTCAGTCACACTCATCACCTGGCCCGGCACTCGTTTCCCTGGCCGGGGTGAACCTTGAACTGCTTGACGCATACCGTGCGGAGGTCGCCGTTGATCTCTGCAGGGAACAGCTTGCGAACATCAGAACGGAGAACCTCCCCGATTACAGGAACACCGGATGGTTCGAACTCTACACCCTTCTGGAGCTCGAGAAGCGGGCCGCCAGGGCCGGCGACACTGAAAGGGCGGTCCTTTACGGTTCAGAGATCGACAGGCTCTATCCCGGCGCCCATGAGATCTACGGCAGACCGGAAATGGCGGGGGATGAAGCCGGCGGAGGAACCTGGATAGCCCTTCTTCTTCCCCTCACCGGCCAGGGTTCCGATTTTGCCTCCCATGTTGCCTCCGGTGCCCGTCTGGCATTCGACAGGTACTCGGAAATGCACCAGAACTCGCCGGAACTCATCAATTTCGACACAGAAGGAGATGCCCGCCGTCTCACAGAGCTCATGGAATCGCTTGCCGGTAACACTTCCTGTGTGGCGGTCCTGGGTCCCCTTACCAGTTCCTCCACCATGGCAGCCGGGGAAATAGCCAGGCGGGCTGAACTGCCCCTGCTCACCCCAACCGCCACCTCCGGGGATGTGGACCGTATCGGCGAGCCGGTGTTCAGGCTGGTGGTCAGCGAGGGCAACCAGGCGGCGGCGGTTGCTGAATACGCGGTCAGGACCGGCGGTTACACGCGGTTCGGGATTATCCATCCCCACACCGCCCAGGGCACATCCGACGCCGAACAGTTCAGGGCGGTGGTTGAGAGCATGGGCGGAGAGATCGTTTCATCCCAGGGTTATCAGCCCGGGGTAACCGATTTCCGCACACAGATTAACTTGATAAAATCACGGTCTCCCCAGGCTGTATTCCTTCCGGTGTCCGCCTGGGACGCGGTTCAGATAGCCCCACAGCTCCGGTTCTACAACCTCGAGGTACCCCTTTTCGGAACATCGGGCTGGGACGACGACCTTCTCCTCCGGCACGGGGGCGAATACGTGGAAGGAGCGGTGTTCAGCGCCGCCTTCGGGCTTTCCTCCCTCTACCCGGAAACCGCCAGGTTCGTTTACACCTACAGGAGGGCAACGGGAACCGAACCCACCGCCATCGCAGCACAGGCCTACGACGCAGCCAACATCCTTCTCGAGGCCTGGGGCAGCGTATCCGCCCCCACCAGGAGCAGAATAGCCAGGAAGCTCTCATCCATGACGGCTCACTACGGCGCTTCGGGCAGGTGCATCCTCGGCGGGGTAAGGGAAACCATGGCCTCATGGCCCCTGATGATGGTCAGGAACGGCGAGATAATTGGTATCGACTGAGGGCCGTTTCTGGGGCGTGGACATCGGCGGGTCCTTCGTTAAGATCGGTTATCTTCACAGCGGAGGTTTCAGTCTGGCCGGCACCATACCCACCGGAACCGGTTCGGATCCTTCGGACATTCTGGGCAGGACGGCGGACATCATTCTCTCTGAAGACCCCAGGCCTGCCGCTGCGGGTCTCGGAGCCGCCGGTGTTATCGACAGGGAAACCGGCTCGGTCCTTTTCAGCCCCAATCTCCCCCTGTGGTCCGGATCCCCCGCGGCGGGTATCCTTCAGCAGAGGCTCAACGCCCCTGTCTGCATCGACAACGACTGCAACGTATTTGCCATCGGCGCCATGAATTCCGGGGAGATACCCCGTATCGGACTTTGGCTGTTCCTCACCCTGGGAACGGGAATAGGCGGAACCATTATAAACGAAGGCTCGATTCTGTACGGCACCGGCGGCGCAGGAGAGTTCGGCCACGCAACGGTATGCGAGGGCGGCAATCCATGCCCCTGCGGCTCCTCCGGATGCTGGGAGACATACGCCGGCAGCAGGGCCCTTCAGTGGTACCACAGAAGGATCTCGGGGAAGCATCTCTCTCCACTTGAGATATCACGGCTGGCGGCGTCCGGGGACCCCCGGGCCATCGAGGCCTACCGGGAGTTCGGAAGGTGGTTCGGCATTGGTCTCGCGAACCTCGCAAACTGCTTCGCGCCCTCGGGTTTCTTCATCGCCGGCGGGCTGTCCGCCGCCCTGCGCCACTTCGGGATTTCCGCCAGGCGGGAATACACAAGAAGGTGCAGACACCCCTGGAGCGTTTCTCTGCTTGAAGACTCACCCGAGGCCGGAGCCTACGGCGCGGCATCCATGGCCAGGGGAAAATGCTGATCCTTCTGTTCAGCCTTCTGCTGCAGCCTGACTCAACGGATACGCCGCCAATGGAATCCATGGGCTACGAAGCCGACTCCCTGGTCTTCAACCTCACCTCCGAGAACCTGCTTCTGGTGGGAAGCGCATCCCTGCGATACGGACGCATGGGCGTATCAGCCGACACGATAAGGTATGACTCCTCCGCCGAGCTCGTCACCGCCATGGGCAACATGGAGCTTTCCGAAGCAGGTGAGACCGCCACCGGAACCGGGCTCGTCTACCACATGCCAACCGCCACCGCCAGGACCTTCATTACATCATCCTTCTACGACCGGGCTCTCTACACCAGTGAAACGGTAACCATGCTCAGCAGGGACGAATTCAACCTCACCAACGTTAAGTTCACCAGCTGCGAAAAAGACACCTTCGACTACTACTTCTGGTCGAGCAGGATGAAGGTCTTTCCCGACGACAAGGCGGTAGCCGGCCCTGTAACCCTGTATGTGGAGGAAACGCCGGTGTTCTGGGTGCCCTTCGCGGTGTTCCCCATAAGGAGGGGAAGATCATCAGGCTTCACCATCCCTACACTTGGCTCATCCTCCAGGGACGGCAGATACCTGAGGAGGATGGGTTATTACTTCGGCTTTTCCGATTACGCCGACCTCCTGATAAGCGCCGACCTCATGGAAAAGACAAGGTTCCAGATTACCCTGTCCCAGCGGCACCGGCTGAGATACGTGATGAGCGGGGGAACCAGGCTTCAGTGGAGAAGGCAGTTCGAAACACAGAGGGACCGCTGGCTGCTGGAAGCCAGCCACAGGCACGAGCTCCCCGACGGCACCATGCTGAAGCTCACGGGGAACTTCGTAAGCGACAGGTCCTACCTCGAGGAATCCCAGCAGACCCCCCAGGAAAGAATGCAGAGCGAACTCAGGTCCTGGCTGTCCGTATCAAGGAACCTTGGCAGGGGAAGCGCCCAGATAAATCTGGAGTACACCGAGTATCTGGATGCCCTGCCGGACACCATCGAGAATGAGCTCCTCTCTGAGGTCACCTTACCTGATCTGAGATACAGTCTGCCATCGGCGCCTGTTCTCAAAACCCCGGCAGACCCGGCATATCAGAGGTTCTGGCACGGTATCTACTGGAACCTCAACACCCACTACCTGTCGGAGAACACCGAATGGGAAGACTCCAGTCTGTACAACTCCGGGGCACGGATCACCACCGGCCTCTCCGCCTCGAACAGGATAGGGGGGATCCTCGCCCTTTCCCCCTCGGTGAGTTTCACGGGTACCGCCTACGACCGCGACCGTGCCGGGAACCGTCTGCCCGGCTGGTTCCACGGTTCCACGGGTCTCGCCCTTTCCACGGACCTTTACGGCATCTTCCAGACCAGCCTCCTTGGCTACTCCCTCCTGAGACACACGGTGACCCCTTCTGTGTCAGCTTCCTGGGCGCCTGACCGCTTCATCACCACCGGGGGCCCAATGATGGTGGAGGGAGCCGACTCCGTCTACTACCGCTTCAGCGACCTCTCCCTTCCAACCGGCGGGACCAGCGTCAATCTTTCCCTTGTGAACACACTTGAGGGCAAGAGGGTCGCGAGGGGAAACATCCAGCGGGTGAGCCTGGCGGAGTTCACGATTGGAACGAACTGGAGTCCCGACAGAGAGGACAGGCCATTCTCCAGTATAACCGGTTCTCTGAACCTCACACCGGCGAACTGGTTCACCACCAGGCTGGACGGTTCCTATGACCCCTACGGCAGAAGAACCGAAGACATATCACTGACCACAGGTGTTCAGCTCGCCGGTAACGACCCCACCCTGAGGCCGGATTCAGGGGTCGTGGTGTCGCCGCTGGCATGGAGGGTAAATCTGACACACAACTGGAGGCCGGACCTGGAGGAAACCGACACCGACATAAACAAGCTCAGAATGTCCGCTTCCATCGATCTCACATCCAGGTGGTCGGTGAACTACAGCACCTACTACGACATCGAAAATGAAGACTTTATCAGTCAGTCTTATTCAATAATGCGGGATTTGGACAGCTGGGAAGCAATATTCACCCGTCATGTGTCCGATGTTGATACCGGCTTCTACTTCAGAATTAACATAAAGGCTTTCCCGGATATCAAGGTCGAACAGCACACCAGCAGTTTTTAACCCCGCAGAAACACTTGACACTGGGCTTTCTCTGCTCTAGTGTTTATGCGTTATGGGGTTTTTAATGTTACTCAATAATGAAAGGGGTAGGGAAGTTGAACAAAAAAGAACTCATCAACCATGTCGCCGCCAAGGCCGATCTTTCGAAGAAAGACGCCTCAGCAGCGGTGGATGCCTTCATCGATGGCATCAGCAACGTAGTCGAAACCGGTGACAAGATCACCCTCATCGGCTTCGGAACATTCGGTATCAAGGAAAGGGCCGCCAGAGAGGGCGTGGTTCCTGGTACAGGCAAGAAAAAGAAGTATCCCGCGAAGAAGGTCCCGTACTTCAAGGCCGGCAAGGCTCTGAAGGAAAAGGCTCTCTAGAGCGCATCAAGGATATCAGCAGGGGGAAGGGTCACCGGCCCTTCCCCTTCGTATATTAGCCCCATGAAATGGTCTGCCGTGATAACTACCTACAACAGCGGCTCCGTGATCGAAGGGGCCATCGATTCCATTCTTTCACTGGACCCCGGTGAATCGCCCTGTGATATCATCGTGGCTGACAACCATTCCCGGGATGACACCGGAAGGATACTCAGCTCCTACGGCAACAGGATAACCGTGCTGTTCAACCTCTCCAATCTCGGTCTTTCCCGGGCGAACAACCTGGCTTCCGCCAGGGCCGGGGGAGATTCCATTTTCTTCCTCAACCCCGATGCCGAGGTGCTTCCCGGCGCCGTTACCAGGCTCTTCCAGTTTCAGGAGGAGCACCCGGATGCGGCAATTCTCGGGCCGGCCATGCTGGATGCCTCGGGGAACCTCCAGTCCACCGCCAGGACCTGGCCGTCTCCCCGGGTCATAGCCGCCAGGCGAACCGCCTTCGGAGGATCCAGGGCGGGAAAACGGATATCCCGCGACCATCTCACCCGGTTCGCAAGCGACTCAGAGCCGGTGATGCCCCACTGGCTGGTGGGGGCCGCGCTCTGGCTCACCCCCGCCGGGAGAAGGAGGGTGGGTCTGATGTCCGAGAAGTACTTCCTCTATTTCGAGGATGTCGAGTGGTGCTGGCGAGCCTGGAAAACCGGAATGGAAGTATGGTATGTTCCCGGTGCAAGAATTCGCCATGTATGCAGAAGAGAAAGCGCATCCGGGGGTAAAACGCTGAAGTATCACATGAAAAGCATGATCAGGTTCCTCCTCTCCCACCCCGGCGTCATCGCCGGAGCCGGACCCGAGGGCAGGGCCTGATGGGCAGAAGGAAGCGTGGCATCTGGATCCTTCCCCCTGCGGATCTGCTCCTGATAACCCTTGTATTCATGGGCGGATTCTGGATCCGTCACTCCCTCTTCGCTGAACTGATGGGATTCGATTTCCGACTGTCCGCTTACCACTACCTGCTCAGCGGCTTCGTTCTGGGTTCAGTGCAGGTGGCCTTCATGGCGGTCTTCGGCGTTTACCGTGAGGAGTTCGGTCTGGGAATGATCGAGGAGATAGCGGGAATAATACGGGCTGCCCTCATGGCTGTTCTTTTCACACTGGCAACCACATTCATAACAAGGCAGCTCTTCTTCTCCAGGTTCGTCCTTGTCTTCTCCTGCCCGGCTTCCATCGTTCTTCTCAGCCTCTGGCACAGCCTTCTCAGAAGGCACTACAGCCGTTCAGGCGTGGCTTCCTCGGTGCTCATCGTGGGAACCTCCACCGAGGCCCGGCAGCTGGGCTCATTCATGGAAACCAGGGCACAGCTCCGCTACCGGGTTCGGGAATACGCCGATCCGGGGACATCGGTGGAGAGGCTCAACGAAATGATCGAAAAGGGAGAGATAGACGAACTTGTGGTGGCGGACCGCTCCATCTCCCAGGAAAACCTCTCCGCCATCATCCTCCAGTGCGAAAAACTGGGAATCAACTACAAGATAGCCGCCGATGTGTTCTCCCTGGTCAGCCTTACCGCCAGGGTTGCCCACATGGGGGGAACCACCCTCATCCAGTCGGTGCCGGCACCCCTTTCAGGCTGGGGATACACACTGAAAAGGATGGCGGACATCATCATCACCACGTCTCTCATCCTGCTGCTTTCCCCTGTTTTCCTTTTCACCGCCCTGGCTATAGTGATCGATTCCGGGTTTCCGGTCCTCTACCGGCAGACCAGGCTGGGGAGGAACAACGAGCCCTTCAGCATGCTCAAGTTCAGATCCATGCGCCCTGGAGCCCACGGTGAAAAAAAGATGCTGAAACACAGCAACGAGTCGTCTGGACCTCTGTTCAAGATCCGCAACGATCCCCGGATAACCAGGGTGGGAAGGTTCATAAGAAGATGGTCCATCGACGAACTTCCCCAGCTCTTCAACATCCTGGGCGGGAAAATGAGCCTTGTGGGCCCAAGGCCTCCTCTTCCTGAGGAGGTGGAGGAGTACAGCCGCCGGGACTTCAAGAGGCTCCGCACCATCCCCGGGGTCACAGGTGTGTGGCAGATATCCGGCAGGAGTGATCTGGGATTCGATGAAATGGTGAAGCTGGATCTTTACTATGTGGACAACTGGTCCATCTGGATGGACCTGTCCATACTGATGCTGACCCCGTCGGCGGTGCTGTCGGGAAACGGAGCCTACTGAACGGGCCGGCCCTGAACAGCCGGCCCGTTCATGTCCTTCTCAGATGGGAAGCCCTGCGGTGAAGTTGTCGACGGTGGCCTTAACGGCGCCGATCTCCGCATCGAGTTCGTCGGTTATTGCCTGGATCTCTTCCCTGGCCGAAACCAGTTCAGCCCTGAGGGCATCCACCTCCGCCTGAAGCGCTTCCGCCTCGGGGTCGGTATCCCTCATATCGGCGAGTTTCACCGAGAGTTCATCGAGAACCGCCAGATCCGGGATCAGATCCCTGAGGGCATCGGTTTCCTCGATGATGCCGTCGAGTTTCATCTGGACCTCGTCAAGGAGCTCCATGCCGGGGATCTCGATATCAGGCAGGTCCGCATCGGGCACATCGGGCACATCGGGCACACCGGGAACACCGAAGGCCATGGCACCGAATGCCACAAGGGCGGTGAGAATAAGCGATCTCATACTTCCTCCTTAACAGTATCTTCCGTTACACCATGTAACCCCACATAATACAAACTGCGGGAACGAATCAAAAGTGGGGCGGTAAAAACCGGGGCAGGCGACGCAGCTCCGGGGAGCGTCATGGCTATGCCGTTATTCTGCAATAATATATGACAGGCAAGCAATATGCTCTATTTTCCGCATCGACCCAAAAACCAAAATCGAAAGGAAACGAAAATGTCAGTAAAGGAAATTCAGGGCAGCTCCATCGGAACCGAGGCGGCAAAAACCGACAAGCTCACCGTGGTCGACTTCAGCGCCGAATGGTGCGGACCGTGCAAGATGCTCCACCCGGTTCTCGACAGTCTCTCCGGGGAGCTGGCGGACAAAGTGAACTTCGTGAAGGTGGACATCGACAAGAGCCCCACGGAAGCCAACCAGTACGGCATAAGGGGTGTTCCCACAATGATAGTCTTCCACGGCGGCAAAGAGATAGACAGAATGGTGGGCTTCAGGGACAAGGCAACCCTCAAGAGGGACCTGGAAGGCCTCGCCGCCGGCACACTTGTCTGATATGGACTTCAGGGTTGGGATCGTCGGGGGCGGCTCACACCAGGCCAGCGAGAACAGGCAGCTGGTAATAGCCGGAGGCGGCCCCGCCGCCCTTGCCGCTGCCATATACGCCGGCCGCTATGGCATCGATCATGTGGTTCTCGAAAGCTGGAAACCCGGCGGACAGGCCGCCCTAACCGCGGAGATCGAGAACTATCCCGGGTTCACTTCGATCACAGGCGCCGATCTCACTGCGGCTATGAGGGAACAGGCGGTGAGCTCCGGGGGAGTTTTCAGGACCGAGTCGGTGGAATCAGCCACCGCTGGGGGCGACGGGATAGTGGTAAAGACCGATGGCGGAACATATTTCACCGAATACCTCATAATTGCCACCGGCGCCGCCCCGGCCACACTGGGAGTACCCGGTGAGAGCAGGTACTACGGCCGGGGGGTGAGCTTCTGCGCCACCTGCGACGCCCCCTTTTTCCGGAACAGAAGGGCCATAGTTGTGGGAGGCGGCGACAGCGCCGTAAAGGAAGCCCTTCACCTTACCCACGTGGTCTCCGAACTGGGGCTGGTCCACAGAAGGGACAAGCTCAGGGCTGAGCCCTATCTGGCGAAGAAGCTTGTTGAGAACGAGAAGGTCACTCCCTACTGGAACTCCCACCTGAGGGAGGTTCTCGGGGATGACAACGGAGTTACCGCTGTGATCCTGGATACCCCCGAAGGAAGGAAAACCGTGGAGACCGACGGCGTATTCCTCTATGTGGGTACGAAACCAGCCACGGAGCCCTTCGTCTCCCTGGTGGAACTCGACAAGCAGGGGGCTGTTGTTACAAGGAACATCGTCGGCACATCCAATCCCAGGGTTTTCGCCGCCGGGGATGTCACAGGCAATGGTTTCAGGCAGATCGTTACTGCGGTTTCCGAGGGAGCCCGGGCCGCCGCTGCGGTCTTCGATCTCATTCAGCAGAAAGAATAGGGGATTCTCATATGGCACTACTGTCACAGAGCGACAGAGAAGCGATCACGGAACACTTCGAAAAACTCACCATGGATGTACCGGTAACACTCACGAAAGCCCCGGGCAAAAGCGATACCGAAGAGATCCTGAACGAACTTGCCGGTCTTACTCCAAGGCTGAAGCTCACCGTTGTGGAATCGGAAACCCCGGAAATGCCCCCCTGCCTCGAAATAGGCTCCACCGGCAGGGTTCGTTTCAAAGGAACACCCGCCGGCTACGAATTCAGCAGCCTTCTCACCGGTATAATCGACAATGGGCGGAACAATGGAGATCTCCTTTCCAGCGAAACAATGAAATTCCTTGATGAACTCCAGGAGGACCTTTCCATAAAGGTCTTCGTAACGCCCGGCTGCCCCCACTGCCCGCCATCTGTGGTCCTTGCCCACAGGATGGCGGCCTATTCCCCCCGGGTAACCGCCGAGGCAATAGAGGCCAATGAGTTCCCCGAGCTCTCCGCGAAGTATCAGGTTCAGGGAGTGCCCAGAACGGTTGTCAACGAAACCTTCGCCGCCGAGGGCTCACAGCCGGAGGCCTACCTTATCGAAGCCCTGAGGAACCACATGAAGAAGGAGAACACCACGGAATGATCCCCCTGATACTTGCCCTTACAGCAGGCTGGGGGCTCTCATTCCCCGCTGTGAACGAAGGACTCCTGGACGCCCGGTATTTTTTCAACCCCGACGCCGACTTCCTTATCTACTCCCTGATAGAGAACGATGTAACCATGGTAAGGTACGGCCCTATCACCTTCGGGGTGGGTCTCAGCATGGAGACCTTCATGGGAAAGAGCGATCAGCACGGGGATACCGCCTTCAATGTGTACGGAGGCCACTGGAAGATAAGGGGAACCGTCGGGGTGGACTACAGAGACCTTCTGTTCAGCCTCTTCACCGACCACGAGTGCTTCCACAACATCGACATGGCGGACACCTGCGGTCAGTACATGAACAACCTGAAGATAGGGGTGAGAAACCGGCTGGAACCCCGCATTGAGGACAGCCCCCTGTTCTTCCCGGCGGGCTATGTTCCTGAGTACTTCTTCAGCGGAGGAGTTTACCGCCCCAGCAACCCCTCCTTCCAGAAGGGGCACATCTTTGACTGGTCCCTCCACGGGGACATCAACTTTCCTGTGATGTCGGCGAAAACCGTTGTATACGGCGTTATAATGCATTCAGACCTGTACTTCCACCTCGATGGCGGAAGCAGCAGCAGGCACTTCGCCGAGATATACGCCGACCACCGTACGGAACACGGCGGCATCGTGATGTTCCTCCGCCACCACATACACGACACCCAGCCGATAAGGTCCAGGGAGGGCAGAACCTCCGCGGGGATGAGATTCGAGTGGTAGCTGCCCCGGGCACCCTCAGTCGGTGAAAGGGTAGGTCCGGGGGGCGATCACCACCGGCGGGATCATGCCCGGTGCCTTTCTTTCAGGTGTGCCAATGGCCTCGATGTTCGCAAAGAGTTCCAGGGGCCGCCAGTTCCATCTGAAATCCTTCAGCGGTCTGATCACCTTCCCGTTCTCCACAAGGAAAACTCCGTCCCGTGTCATCCCGGTAAGCTTGAGGGTTTTCTGGTCCACGAACCTTATGTACCAGAACCGTCGTATGAGGATCCCCCGCCGGACACCTGCCAGGAGGTCGTGCACCGTGCCTTCCCCTCCTTTCATGTCCAGTGTTCCCGGAATGAAAAGGGCTTCCCTGCCGGTTTTCTTCGCGGTGAACCTGTCACATGGAAGATTCTTCAGTATGCCGCCGTCGATCCAGGTGACATCCCTTCCGGGAAGGCCCTGGTCGTCGAAGGGGGTTCCCGGTTTTTTGCCGTGGAGGCTTGAGGAAATGGTGATCTCCTTCCCGGTAACCCTTTTCCCCTCCATGCCGCTGAAGACGCTGGTGCCCTCGTCGGCGGACCTGGCATCCATTATCCAGGGAAGGAACATGATCAGGTTCCATGTTGCCTCGGGTTCGAGGATAAGGCTGTAGCTTCCCGGCTCCAGCTCTTCCCCGCCTATGTTCCTGTCCACCTCCCGGACCACCTGGTCAATGGCGCCCTTCACATCCAGTTCATCCCAGCCGGTGCCGCTGAGGGATCTGTAACTGGAAGCACGGCCCATGTCCATGGTGAAGGAAAGGCCGGCTTCGGTGGAACGGTGGAACCCGCTGTTGCCCGTTGATGTGACAAGGGCGGTCTTTCTTTCGATCATTCTGCAGATCCCCGCGGTTTCGTAGCCGTTGGCGCCGGCGGCGTCTATCACACTTCCCACCGCTTCCATTCTGGGTTCCGGGGGACACCCTGCGGTGAACCGGTCCCAGGCTTCTTCTATCACCGGATAAACCTGGCCGCCGGGAACCGGGGACATGTATTCCGGGTCAACGGATGCGGTTTCCATGAGGGTCTCTGCCTCCGAGGCGATAACGGGAAGGGCATCGATGTCTATCCTCTGCGAGTTCACAGATGCCTGTCTGCCCTGCTGGCCCACGGTGAGTTTCATCTCCCTTCGGAACACATCCAGGTTCTGGGTTATGCGGTTCTGGCCGAAACGCACCGAGGCCTCCCTGGTTTCCGTTAGAAGGGCCACCGCGTCCGGGGTTCCCGCTGCTTTCACCGCGGCGGTGACGAATTCCAGCATTTCCTTATCTGTCATTATCTGCCTCCCCCGACCTCAATGCCCCTGAAACGGCTGAAACTGGCTCCGTGGGTCATCCTGGCGGACTGCATGGGTTCCCCCTTGCCGCAGGTCAAAAGACCCATTGTCCTGAAGTACTCTCTGTCGGCTATCCCATCCAGCGACCCCCAGAAAATGGGAGTTCTGCTCCTGTATATCACCTTTTTCAGCGGTCTTGTCTTCTTTCCATTCCTTATCTCCCAGAAAAGATCCCCGCCGAACTGGAAATTCTCCCGTCTCTGGTCGATGGAGAAGGAACCCCTGCCTTCTATCCAGATACCGTGATCGATGTCCCCGGCGAGCTCCTCGGGGGTTACCCCGTTCTCCGGCGGTTCGAGGTAGAAATTGGGCTGCCTGTTAATGGGAAAGCACTGGGCGTTCATGGCGCGGCAGCAGCCCCGGCTCTGTTTTCTGCCTATGAGCAGCGCTGTTTCCCTCACTGTGCCGAACTCCTGGAAAACACCGTTCTTCACCGTGTACCACTTCTGGCCGGGGACCAGGTCGTCGTCCCAGCCCCAGGTTGCCACTCCGTGGGGCAGTGTGTTGTCCGCCAGGAAGTTCACCATTTCCGAACCATACTTCAGCCTGCCCTGGTCACCGGGGTTGAGGAAGGTCCTGCCCGCCATGTTGGCTTCCCATCCCAGGGCGCGGTCGCTCTCGGTGGGATGGCCCACGGATTCATGCATTGTCAGGCTGAGGTGAAGGCCGTCGAGGATGAGGTCCATGGGTCCCGAGGGGCTTTCATCCGCCAGAACCTTCATAATGGCTTCCTCTCTGGCCCTTTCCCCCCATTCGGCTATGCCGGATCCCTCAACCCACTCCCAGCCGGCTATTCTGGCGCCGTCCTGCAGTGAGCGGCTCTGGGCGTCTTCCCCGGTGACGGCGGTGGCGGTCAGGGAAGGCTGTGTGAAAATGAGATCGGTCTCTATGAGATCCCCCGAGGTGGTGCCTATTATCCTGTGGCTCTTCTCGAAATAGAGTTCGGCCGAGCTGCTCTTGATCCTCGGATCCTTCATCATTTCATCGGAGGTTTTCTGAAGAAGCCCGATCTTGTCCTCCCGGGAAACCTGGAAGGGGTCCTTCTCACAGGGGCCGGAATAGACGCCCTGCTGGAGATCCAGGGGAGCCAGCTCCACCATTCCCCTTCCGCCGGCGGCCCGGGCGATCTCAAAGGCGGTCCTGGCAGCTTTGTCGATGTCTTCCTGTCTGAAACCGGTGCAGGCGGAAAAACCCCAGCAGCCCTTGACCAGTACCCTGACACCGGCACCTTCGGTCTCCATGGCGGCGCATTCATCCAGCCTGGCGTTCCTGAAGGCAGTTCTCTCGGTTTTCACCAGCTCGCAGCGGACATCTCCGTAATCAGCCCCCAAATCCTTCAGGGTCTGTACCGTACGCAGTACTGTTTCCTTCAATTCCCCACTTCCGTTTCCACGCAGTTCTTCTCCACTATACCGGTCATCCTCATTTTATGGGTCGTAAGCCCGCTGAGCCTTCTGTTGGCCGCCAGGGCTATGATCATGCCCGCCACCAGGCCCCCTATGGCACCCAGTGCGGCCTGGGTGCTACCCGCCGGCATCATAATCCAGTATCCCGCCAGAAGCAGGGCAACGGGAACCAGGAAGGTCACCGCTATGACCTGCATGGTTGCCGAAACAGGCAGTTCCAGTTCCACAGCGTCACCGGGCTCGGCGTTGTGTGTGTTCTCCACGGTGATGAACTTCGCCTCGGGAGCCCTGCCGGTGATGCTCATGCAGCTTCCCCTGGCCCTGCAGGCACTGCAGCCCTCCCCTCCGCCCACGGCAACCCTCGCATTGCCCTTTACAACCTCCTGAACGATGCCACGCTGCAACATGAATACCTCCCTCTGCAGCCAATTTAACCATTCCATGGAATATTGTCATGGTTCGCCGGGGAGCAAAGGTCATTGCCCGGGGAGAGGGAAAATGCTAGAGTTACCCCATGTATCAGATCATCGCCCTTGTGCTGGTCTTTCAGACCGTGCCGGAATACTGCGACAGCCTGTCGCGTCTTTCCCGGGAAGATCCCTGGTCGGAAGCCTTCTTTCTGGCCTCCGAGGCCCTTGCCGGTGGAATACTGCGCTCTGATGCAGTGAAGGAGGAACCGCTTCTCGCGGGAAGTCTTCTCACCGAGCTGCCCTTCATGCACCCCTACTGGCTGGACATGACCTTTCAGACGATGCTTGCGGATTCCCAGTCCGCCGATTCGGTGATGAAACTCTGGACGGAAACATGCCCGGGCTCGTCGCCTGCATGGCTCTCAAGGGCCCGGCGGGCGGAGGAGGACTCTCTGTGGGCGGAGGTCCTTCAGTTCTCATCCCGGGGTCTCGGGGCTTTCCCTGTGTGGGACCTTCAGGGAATGCCGGAACCCAGAAGAAGCCTTTACATGGCCCCGGTGGAGAACCATCTGACAAGGATGAGGGCAAAGGCCCTGCACATGCTTGGGGACAGCGCCGGTGCCATGGAGTTGCTTGGGCCCCTTCTCAGGAGGGACCTGTATCCTTTGACCTACTATCACTCCCCGGCGCCCTACTACCTCCTCGCCGGCGAGATCACTGGAAATGCTGCCTGCCTCCGTGCAGCGGCGGAGGCGGGGGACCTGAACAATGAATACGCATCCGAGGCTGAAAAGCTTCTCAGGCTGGGTTTCGGAGAGGTCTACATGGACTCGGCCAGGGCGGGATACACCGGGCCGGTGTTCACAGAGGAAACCGAGTCACTCCTGGGAGTGGAACCGGTGCCCTCGGTGAGGCACTGCTGGATACATCTGAACAACGACGGCAGACCGGACCTCATCGCCGGGGACAGGATGTACATCAACCACGGTGATTCACTTGTTCACGCCGGTTCCCTGGGGCATCCGGTGAACGGCGGCCTGGCCCGGGACCTGAACCTCGACGGCCTCGACGACCTCGTCACCGGCGGGCATCTTCCCGCCATCTGGCTCCGGAACCCCGACTCCCTTTCCTTCACCCATGTCGATGTGCCTGCCCGGGAAGGCCCGGTGGAGGGAATAGCCACTGGAGACCTGACCGGCAACGGCTTTCCCGACATCGTCCTTGCTGTCTACGAAACCCCCGGGGAAACCGGACGGGGCAACCCCGATGTGCTGATACTTAACGGGAACGGCATGGACTTCACCTTCACCGAACTGCCACTGCCCGATTCAGTGGAGCCGGGCTGCGGCCGGGACGCGGACATACTGGACATGAACGGCGACGGCAGACCGGACATCTTCATCTCGAACTACCGGGACAGGCCGGACCATCTCTGGCTCAACGCCGGGGACCGCCGGTGGGAATTCATCGAGTTCACGCAGGGAGGCACCGGCAACACCATTGGAACAGCCTTCGAGGATTACGATCTCGATGGAGATGTGGACATGTTTTCCGCCAGACTGGCCCACCCCAGGGACCTTCCGGGAATGAACCGGTCGGTGCTGCTGGTGAACTCCCATGGGGTATACACCGATGCGGCGGCTGAATCCGGGATCAGATACGAGGAAACCCACGCCTGCCCGGTGTGGGCGGACTTCAATACCGACGGCTTCCCGGACCTCTACATCACCTCCGCCTACGAGAACAGAAGGTCCTTCCTTTACATGAACAACGGCGACGGCACCTTCACCGATGTCACCTGGCTCTCCGGGACCAGGGTTCTCGACGGCTGGCACGTAACCGCTCCGGACATCAACGACGACGGCAGGCCGGACCTTTCGGTGAACGCAGGAGGGATACTCCGCCTGTTCATTAACCGGTCCGTAAATTGATATATTAGCCGGAACAGAGTGAAAGGAACACCGTTGTATTACTTTGCATACGGATCCAACATGTCACGAAGGAGGCTGCTGGAAAGGATACCCGCCGTGAGGGTCGGCGTGGCCGAGCTTCCGGGCTACCGCCTGGCCTTCACCAAGCCGGGGGAGCAGGACGGCAGCGCCAAGTGCGACATACTCCCGGGAAAAACCCCCGAGGATTCGGTTTACGGCGTTCTGTATGAGATACTCAGGGAGCACAGAAGCATTCTCGACGGGTACGAGGGTGTGGGGGTAAGCTACCGCCTGGAAATGGTAAATGTGGTCTTCAACGGAAAAGAGCTCCCGGCGGCGACCTACATCGCCCTGGGCCGCGACGACAGGCTCAAACCCTATCACTGGTACAAGGAACATGTGCTCCGGGGGGCCGAGGAGAACGGTCTGCCTCCGGCCTACATCGACATGATCCGGGCTGTGGAATCACTCCATGATCCAGACGAGGAACGCACCGCCCGGGAAACATCCATTTACATCTGAAACGGGGAAGGGGCCGGGCCCCTTCCCCGAAAAGCCGTCGTCAGCGGATCACCATAAGGGGATTCACCTCGGTGCGGTCCACGGTGGCAAGCCGCAGGTGGTAGAATCCTGTGGGCACGAAACCGCCCCTCGAGTCGGTAAGGTCCCAGAGCAGGCTGTGTCCCCCCGCCTGCATCTCCTGTTCAAGGAGGGTGGTTACCCTTCTGCCGCCCAGGTCGTAAACCTCCAGGGTTACCTGTGAGGCCTCCGCAAGCTCGAAGGAGATCGCGGCGCTCTCCACGGCGGGGTTGGGGCTCACAGGATGGAAGGCGAAGTTCGTCACCGGGGCGGAAACATCCTCCAGGGCCACTCCGCTCACTGTGATGGAACCCTGGCTTGTGTTGTGATTCCTGGCCCATACGGTGACGGCGATGTCGCCTGTGGTGGCGGGGTCCGCATACAGGGTTACCTGGCCGGAGCCGTCGGTGTAGCCAACCTCGTATATCTCACCGGTCTGCCAGTTGCCCTTCTGAAGGCATACCCTGGCGTTCTCCACCGGGCTCCCACCGGCTGTCACGGTGACGGTCACCGGGCCGGTGCCGCTGATCGAAGCAGGGTGGGACACCGATAGTTCAGTGGGAACCTCGGTCCACATCGGAAGCTCCGGGTCTCCGAAGAGGTTGTATTCCTTGATGGCCCAGTCCATGTAGATGCTTTCCGGCGGGCAGTAGTAGTCCATGCTGGTCCCGTGGGCGATACCCAGCTGATAGATGTCGGTCTCCCAGTGGTCCTGGTAGAACCTTATGCAGAGCATCTCGCTGGGGCCGGTGCAGGGTCCGGCGAAGTTGCCCCAGCCCTCACGGCTGTTGAAGTTGCCGAAGCCGCCGCCGTTCGGTGAGTTCAGCCAGGCGTCGCCGCAGCACTCATAGCCGTCAAGCTGGCCGATCATGCAGGCGATGGACTGCCAGATGGCGGGAAGGCCGCCGCTTGAGATGTTGGTCTGTGCCATTATCTGGGAAGCGGTGTAGTTGCTTCCGTAGGATGTGTACATATAGGTCTGGGATCCGTGGCTGGCGTGGAATACATGGTGGGGTCCGGCATCGATCATGTTCTGGGTTATGGTGGAGCTGTTATTGCCGGTGAACTCGTAACACTTCTCCTCTTCCCATTCTATCGACGGGATGAAGGTCCCGATCGACTCCGCATCGGAGTATCCCCAGATGTTGTACTGGGAGAACAGGACACCCGTGGAATACCCTATGCGAAGTTCCCTGGGGGCGGTCTCGAAGTAGTCCACCGACTGGATGCCCTCGTATATGAACACCTTCTCTATGAAGATCTCAGCCTCGGAAACGCTGTTGACACTGGCCCTGCCCACCCAGAGGTCCGGGTGGTAATCCACCTGGTCGTATCCCGCGGGCTGGGGATACTGATAGGGGTAGGGGACCTCGCCCCAGACATTGTTACCGTTGGAGTTCCAGAGGTCCGCACCCGGGGCTGTGTCGTTTATATCGGCGAAGTAGAGGTCCGAAGGGGCCTCTTCGGTATAGCTGGAGCTGCCCACCAGAAGGGCGTCACGGCACTCCACCTTGTCGTCGTCGCCGAATATCAGCACATAGTCGGTACCCTCGTCGCGGCAGTTGGTGAGGAATGCCCTCATGTCCTGCTGAAGGTCCGCTGTGGAGTACTGGGACTGGACCCAGTCGGTGGTATATACCGAAGCGGGAATGCCCTTGGCTGTCTTCCAGTCCGCAAGCTCCTGGGCCTGGGCCTGGTAGTCCGGGTGGGTGATGATCACATACTGGCCCCAGGCGAGCTCCTTCGGTTCCACCAGGACCGCTCCAGAACCGCTCACATCCTCGGGGTTCACAACAAGCCTTCTGGTTATGTCCATGGCAAGGGCTTCGCTGGCGGCGGTCCTCCTGCGGACAAGGCCCACGGCGGGGTCTTCCTCGCAGACGAAACTGAGTTCCAGTTCCGCCAGGACCTCCATGGTGCCGCTCACTGGATTCCACCGGACAGGATTAACGGTGACATACGCGGTGGGGATCCCCCAGTAGACGCTGGAGCTGGACAGCACGGCGGTCTCACGGGGAAACCATGTGTCCCTGGAATAGATGTCCGGGTCGGGAAGGGCCTGGGTGTGCTCGATGCCGGCGGAGATGGGCACGCAGCCGCTTGCGGGCTGAACCTCGTACCTTCCCGGCAGCCTCTCCCAGCTCTCTGAGTCAATTCGGAGCTCGGTGACCCTGTTTCCCGTGGGAACCGCAACCCTGACAGGCATCACCGGAAGGGCCGGGGAACCAGGTGTGAACACCGAAGGGGCACCTGGAATGTGAACCGAAGTAAAGAGGCCTTCCCGCTCTATCCTCAGTTCAGCTGATGAAAAGGGAACGCTTACGGAAAACTCCGCTCCATTGGAGGCGGCCACCAGAACAAAAACAACTGCGGCAATAATATTCACACCATATCCTCCTTGTCGGTAATAAGAACAAGGGTAAGATATGGAGTATATATATATCGGGCAAGCGGTTTATTTCAGTGCTTCCCCGGCTGAGCTGGCCATATGGTACCCGGGTGCGATCACTCCACCAGTCCTAGAAGCCTATTCCCGCCCCCACTGAAACCAGCATATCCTTCTGGGGTCGATCCCCGTCAATATGGCTGTAAAGGCCGAAGGTAATGTTAAAGCCAGATACCATGAGGACCCCCTCGCCTCCGGCGTAGACCTGCCCCGTTTCAACATTCCCCAGCGTGGTCCCCCAGGTGTACAGAAGTGATGACTTCAGACCAATACCGAACTTGTAGCCGAAACTGCCGCCTATTCCCAGGACCGCCTTGCCCCCGCCGATACCCGGTTCCACCTGAAGGAACAGTATATCCGTGGGTCGAAAAGCAAGGGACAGGGATGCGATCTGGGGTGTGGAAACCCTTGCCCCCACCATGAAGGGAAGCCCCATGGCGGGAAGGGCTATCAATAGCAAAAGAAATGTCTTCATTAAGCATCCTTTCATTCATGGTATGGCCCACAAAGCAACTGGGGGAAGCTTTGAGATGAAAACGACTTATGGATACTTCCTATTTCAGTGCTTCCACCCCGCTGAAATCCCTGTTCAGGGACATGGCCTTAAGGACCATCTCATCCTCACCGGTGGATCCGCCGGTAACGAGCCTGGCAAGCACTTCCCCGGCGCCGGGGCCCAGCATGAAGCCCTGCCCGCACATTCCCACCGCAACAAGGAAGCCATCCACTCCGGTCCTCCCCAGTATCGGGGAGCCGTCGGGGGTCTGGGGATAACAGCCCTTCCATGTACGCCTTACCTTCAGGTTGGCCAGCCTGGGGTACAGGCTTACCATCCTGGCGGAAACCATGGGAAGGAACTCGGAGGTTTCAGCGGTTCCAGTGCCCAGCCTGGGGGGATCCGGCGTTATGCAGAACACCACCTGGCCAGTGGCGTACTGGTAGAAGTAGTAGTTGGCGCTTCCCGGAGCCTTCTCTATGTCCACCACCATGGGATGGAAGAACCTCTTCACAGGTTCGGTTATCCCGGCTTCGTGCATATCGGGATGAACCGGCAGTACCACACCGACCATGGCCCCGACCTCAGTTGCACAGGAGCCGGCGCAGTTTATCACCACCGGGGCCCTGTAGGTTCCCCGGTCGGTCTCCACCGCGAACACCTCGCCCCGGGTGATGGACCTCACCGTTTCCCTGAACCTGAACTGGGCGCCGTTCTTCACCGCCTGGCGGTGGAAGGCGTAGGAGCTTTCCATTGGGCTGGCGCTGCCGTCCTCCGGTGAATGGGTGCCGCCCAGGAGCCCCCGGGGGTTGATCCCGGGAACTATCTCCATGATCTCCCCCGGGGAACACCACCGGATGTTCAGCCCGGCCCGCTGCTGGGATGGGATCATGCCTCTGAGCGAATCGGCTGTGGATTCGGTATAAGCCACGAAGGTGTAGCCCCCGGGATGCCAGCCGATGTCCTCTCCGTGCTTCTCCCGCCATGTGGAGAAGGTCTCGATGGACTGGAGACTGAGGGCCACCTTGGCGGGTTCGCCGTGGGTTGCCCGCACACCGCCTATGGCGCACTTGTTGTTGCCCTGTCCCGAGGAACTCTTCGAGTCGATTACCAGGGTCCTTACACCCCGGCGGGCCAGTGACATGGCCGCCGGGGTTCCCACGGAACCCGCCCCTATGATTATTGCGTCGTACATCACTTTTCCTCCCCGGCGCAGAATACGCCCAGAGCAGTTTCCGCGAAGAGGGGCCTTTCGGTGAAGTCGGTTATCTCACCGGGATCTATGCCCTCGGACCTTATTATCATGGGGATGAGGGTTTTGCATGTCTTTCCGCCGCATGAGCCGAAGCCCGCCCTTGTTCTGGCCTTGAGTTCGTTCATGTCCCTTACTCCCTGCCTCAGGAGGGCCCTTATCTCGCCGGCCGTGACCCTCTCGCACCTGCACACCACGGCGTCGTCCCTTATGGGAATGTCCGGAACACCGGGTTCAGCCTGTGTATCCAGGGGATCCTGTACACGGACACCTGCCACCAGATTGGCGATTTCCCCGGGCACGCTTATGTCCATGAGCAGTGTTCCAGGGTATCCAGGGGCTCTGCTCAGGCCTGTAACGGTGCCCGTTCCCAGCACCAGTCCCTCCCAGCCGGTAACGGTCACGTCGGTTCCCACCCCGGCGGTCCAGTCCCCCAGTTCCCATGGAATGGTTACCGTGGGACGGTGGGCATCCTTCCTGCGGTCCACCAGGGTGATGGCGAGACCCGGACAGATCGCAACGCACTTCCTGCATCCGATGCAGCCCATGGAGTATTCCGGAAGGCCCATGACTGGATGGCCGGAGGTTGATATCAGCTCCTTGGGACAAACTGTCATACAGGGATTGCAGGGGATCTCCTGCAGGCAGTGAATAACGGGATACACCCCTTCGGCGGCGGAGATCCCGGGGTACTCGTGAACTGCTCCCCCGGGGCTTTTGAGGATCTCAGCCTTCTCCGACCAGTCCATCGGCACATCGGAACAGGTGCCACGGAGGGAACAGGCTATCTTCCTGCCGCAGATCCTTCCGCTGAACATGGCGGCGCTGGCCTCGGCTATCTCCTCGGAGTCGCCGGTGACCATGGAGGGGATACCGAATTCCAGTGCCTTCTGGTGGAACTCGTTCACGGAACTGAGGCCCACCGCCACAAGAAGGGTATCCACACGGAAATTCCTTTCCGTTCCAGGCACAGGGTTGAAACCGTTGTCCACTTCGGCGATGGTCACGCTCTCCAGCCTTTCATCCCCGTGGGCGGCGAGAACCGTGTGACGGGTGTGGACTGGAACGCCCAGCCGGGCGATCTTGTCACGGTGGACCTTGTAGCCACCGCACCTCTCCATTGCCTCGGCAAGGCCCACGACGGTCATTCCCGCCTGGATTGCATGGTAGGCCCCTATCAGCCCCACATTCCCCCCGCCGAGAACGAATATCCTGTTGGAACACCTGATGAGGTCCCTGTTGACCAGCGTCTGAAAAGCCCCGGCACCGTAAACGCCGGGAAGGGTGCAGCCGGGAAAGGGAAGGGATTTCTCTCGGGCGCCCGCGGCAACCAGCAGCCTCCGGGGTTTCACTATCCTGTAGCCCTCGGGTTTCCTCACCCCGATGGTACCGTCGCTGAAAACCGCAAGGACCACGGACTCAAGCCAGATGTGAACATTGGAGAAGCCCCGGAGCTCCCCCTCGAGGTTCTCGGCTATGGTAATGCCCCTGGTGCCGGCGCTGCAGTCCGCCACGGAACCGAAGAACTTGTGGGTCTGGAGAACCAGCTTTCCGCCCATGCGGTCTTTGTCGTCGGCGATGATCACGTCGTAACCGGCGAGACCTAGCTCCTTCGCCGCCGCCATTCCCGAGGGCCCCGCACCGATTATCAGCACATCGGCGGAAACCCTTTCCGGTGGGGAGACAACCGGGGGAGGAAGGTCCTCCAGCTCCGGAAGCCCCTCGAGGGTCTCAACCTTCATCCCCTCTTCCAGGGGAACGATGCAGCTTTTCAAGGGAAGGCCGTCTATGATCAGCGTGCACTGGGAGCACTGGCCATTGGCACAGAAAAGTCCCTGGGGCCCGCTGTCCTTGTGGTGGTGTCCGAATACCCGCTCCCCTGCGGCGAAAACCGCGGAGGATACCATTTCACCCTCCCTGCCCATCACCTCTTCGCCGTTGAAGGTGAATTTCACCCATCTGCCCGCCAGGGGCGGCAGAACGGGGTGGCGGCTTATTCTGGCTCCGTGTTCCAATTCCTGTCTCCTTGTTTCGATGATGTCACGGTGGGAATGCCCTACCTTTCCCGCCACTTCCTGGCGTAGGGGGCACCACCCTTTTTCGATTTCACAAAACCCCGGCATTCGGGAAACCTGACGCATCTCCAGACCCTTATGTGGGGGTACTGATGCCTTTCGGTATCCCCTCCGCACAAAGGACACCTGGGGGTGTTCCTTCCGGTTATCTTCCTGTCGGAGCGCCGGAACTCCTCCTCAAGCCTTCTGTACTCCTCACGCCTTGAGGGTCCGGAGAACTCGGCTATCAGCCTTCTCAGTATGAAGAAGGCCGCAGCGAGGGCTCCTATGACGGAAAACAGCTTCAATATTTCCATGGTTCGTCCCCTGTGCCGAAGGGATTTCAATACACAATTTTCAACCAGATTTGATAATACAATATACACACCGGTGACCAGACCTGTTTCAACCGTTGACAGGCCCATACCTTCTACGGTAATATTGAGTTTCTGCGGCGAAGCACTAATTTGCAATTTAATAAATAGCAACCATGATAACCCCCGGAGACAGAGATGAAAAACTATACTTCCGACAAATTGAGAAATGTGGTCGTCCTCGGCCACGGTTCTGTGGGCAAAACCAGCTTCTGCGACGCTCTCCTGTTCACCGGCGGCGGATGCGACAGGCTCGGCTCCGTCGACGACGGCACCAGCGTGTTCGACTACACAGCCGAAAGCAGGGAAAAGAAGCACAGTTTCGGCTCCACCATCGGGAACTGCCAGTGGAAAGACCACAAGGTCAACATCATCGACACACCGGGGCTTGCGGATTTCTACGGCGAGACCATCGGCGCGATCTCCGCCGCCGAACTGGCCATCCTTCTCATCGACGGGACCGACGGGGTGGAAGTTGGAAGCTTCAAGACCTGGAATTTCGCCGAAGAGGCGGACATTCCCGCCTTCATCTACGTGAACAGGGTGGACAGAGAGAACGCCGGCTTCGGCAGGGTCCTCGAAGAGGCAAGGGAAATGTTCCACAAACATGTGGTTCCCGTTACCTTCCCGGTAATGGAGGGCGACAAGTTCATCTGCGTTGCCAACGCCATTACGGGCAAGGCCGTGGACTCCGCCGGGAAGGAAGTCCCCCTCCCGGACAGCGCCCGGGACCTCTGCGAGGAATACAGGTCCCAGCTGGTGGAGGAAGCCGCCGAGGCGGATGAAACCCTCATGGAATCATTCTTCGCCAACGAAACCCTCACCGACGAGGAACTTGCCCGGGGCATCAGGATCTCCGTTAAGAACCGTGGGCTCTTCCCGCTTTTCAGCGGAACCTCCATCCCCCCCGTGGGCCAGAGATTCGTTCTGGATTCCATTGTTGAGTACGGCCCCTCTCCCCTTGACAAAGCACGGGCCAGGAAGGAAGACGGCACCCCCCTCGAAGCCGATCCCAGGGGAGGGTTCGTAGCCAGAGCCTTCAGCACCAAGCTGGACAGGCATGTGGGCGACATGGTCTACATCAAGGTCCTCTGCGGCGAGGCAACCGGCTCCCACGAGGTTATCAACACAAGCAGGAACCAGTCCGAAAGACTGGGGAACTACTACTACATGAACGGTTCCACCAGGGCCGATGCCGAGAAAATGGTGACCGGCGACATAATGGCGGTGGCCAAGCTGAAGGGAACCATTACCAACGATGTCCTCTGCGACAAGAACAACCAGGTCAGTCTGGCTCCGGTTCAGTTCCCCAACCCGGTTTACAGGGCGGCCATCGAGCCGAAGAAGCGCGGGGACGAAGACAAAATGGGTGCCGCGCTTCACAAGCTCGGTTCCATGGACCCCACCTTCATCACAAGGAACGAGGCCAGCATAGGCCAGACCACCGTGAGCGGAATGGGTGAACTGCACCTCCAGACCATGCTCGCCAGGCTGAAGGACATGAACGGCATAGAAGCCGAGCTGTTCAAGCCCAGGATCGCCTACCAGGAAACCATCACCAAGACAGCCGCCGGGGCCTACAAGCACAAGAAGCAGTCCGGAGGCAGGGGGCAGTACGGCCATGTGCTCATGCGAATAGAACCCATGCCCAGGGGCGAGGGGTTCGTCTTCGACAGCGAGGTAACAGGGGGCAACGTTCCCACCAAGTACATCCCCGCGGTGGAAAAGGGAGTGGTGGAAGCCATGCACAGGGGACCCATCTCCGGAAGCGAGGTCATCGATGTGAAGGCCGTTGTTACCGACGGCTCATCCCACTCGGTGGATTCCTCGGACATGGCCTTCAAGCTTGCCGCCAGCAAGTGCTTCCAGGATCTCATGATGCAGGCGGGTCCCGTTCTTCTTGAGCCCATGATGGCCCTGGAGATCACGGTTCCCGACGAGTTCATGGGTGATGTGATGGGAGATGTGAACACCAGGCGGGGCAAAATACAGGGCATGGAAGCCCAGGGCGGTTTCCAGGTAATAAAGGCCATCGTTCCCGAGGCGGAGCTCTATCAGTACACAAGCACCCTCCGGTCCCTCACACAGGCCAGGGGAAGTTTTGCCCAGTCCTTCTCCCATTACGAGGCAGCCCCCAGGGATGTCCAGCAGAAGGTAATGGAAGACTATCAGAAGGAAGAGGAATAGACGCATGAAGAACGCCGCGGTGATACTCATGCTATTGGTTTTCATACCCGGTATCACCGTGGCCTCTCCCCTCGACCAGGGCGGTGGCGGCTCAGGCACCGACGAGGAAAGCAACCTTTCCACCATTCTCATGATAACGGTGGTGGCTGGTTTCGTGGCCATAATAGTAGGCGACATCCTTTCCGACGAGCCACAGGTCTCCCACGACGCCCTGGCCGGGATCGATCCCGACGCTGCTCCTGAGGACACCGGAATAAACTGGGAAGACCTGTCGGATAGCTCAGGAGGCAGCGCTCTCCCCTCCCTTGCCCTTTCGGTTTTCCTGCTGCCCGGCGGAAGGGAGCTCGCCCGTTACTTCAACAACCTCCTGGCTCCCGGGGAGAACGAATACTACTCCCTGTACGGCCCGCCGGTCTCCCTTGGCAGCATGCCCCCGGCCGAGGCGGCGGTCACGGGGTTCTCCTTCACCGACACCCACTGGTTCATAACCGCCGACAGCACAGGGTTCCAGATGTTCGCAAGGGGAATAGCCGAACCGGTCTGGTCCTATAGCGCCGAAGATCCCGACTCCGCCTCGGCCAGGTCCGCCTCCGCCAGCCTCATAGACTTTCTGTCCGGGGAATAGCACCCTCCGAACCGGCACTTTCTTTCCCCGCAGGTGTTGTATATATATACGAAGTAATCCGTTTCCATGAACCTTAAAGAGGAGGACAAATGAAATTCGCCGCATTTCTGGCGGTAATTCTTCTGGCATCGTCCTTTGCCGAAGAGTTCACCGTGGGTATTCAGTTCGATCCCGAAGAGGTCACCATGGGCTCCATGGCGGGCTACACATCGGTAACCATGACCGCGGCGCCTTCCATGGGCCGCACGGGCTTTCCCGCACTTCCTGTCCTGAACACGCCGGTTGCCCTTCCCCAGGGCACAAGGGCGGTATCCGTCGAGGTCACCGGCACAAGCTGGACCTCCCTCAGGGGCAGGCACACAGTTCTTCCCGCCACTGAACCGGTACCCCTCAGCCTTATGGGCGATGCGAACATATCCATTCCCCGGCCTGACCAGGCCGTCTACTCCTCATCCGAGAACTACCCCGGAGTGGCTGCAAGGCTGGAGGAGTCCTCCATGCTCCTTGGCTTCCCCGTTGCCTATGTCAGCGTTTACCCCGTCCGGTGGAACCCCGCATCGGGTCTCATCGAGATAGCCACCGAAATACAGCTCAGGGTAACCACCGAGTACTCCGGCGAGAACTACACCGTGATGACCCGTTCAGCCCAGAGCGAAGCCAGGACCAGAGCCATTGTCCAGAACACTGTGGTCAATCCTGAAATGGTCCAGGCAAGCGGAGCTGTAATCGTTCCCAGCCGCGACCTCACCTATGGCGAGTATGTGGTTATCGCCACACCCACCTATGAAAGCTACGCACAGGAATTCGCCCAGTGGAAGACCCGCAAGGGCATACCCACAAGCGTTTACACGACCACCTGGATACAGTCCCAGTACTCCGGGGCCGACCTCCAGCAGGAGATCCGCGCCTTCCTCACCGACTGCAGGGACGAAGGCGTGGAATATGTACTCATCTGGGGCGACGACAATGTCATCGCCGGCCGTGACGCGAAGATCAGCTATTCATCCTACACCGAATATCCCCCGGTTGACCTGTACTGGTCGGACATAAACGACACAGCCCCCGGGGCGGACCTCTGGGACTCCAACGGAAACGGCGTATGGGGTGAATGGGGCTCCGGCGGCGACAATGTCGACTACCATCCGGACCTCTTCACCGGCCGGGCCAGCGTGAACACCGCCGCCGAGGCCCAGCTTTTCATAGAGAAGGTTCTCGCCTACGAGCAGGTGAACTCCACCGACGGCTTCGACACGGCTCCCCTTGAGATGCGTGTGGGCTACACCACCGAGCTGCTCTGGCCGGGGTGCTGGGGTTCCGCCGGCGCCGAGATAATCAGCGCCGATGTCCCCGCAGGCGGCTGGGCCGAGGAGAAGTGCTACGACTCCGCCGGCAACAACAGCGTTTCTATCACACAGGCCATGATCAACTCCGGCCCCCACCATGTTTACCACGCAAGCCACGGCAGCGCCACCAGCTTCTCCCTCCCCGGGGGCTCCTACGGCGCAGGCCACTTCATGGCCCTGACCAACATTTCCTCCGGCAACCTTCCCGCCATCTGGAACTCCATCAGCTGCCTCATAGGGCACCTCGACGGCTACGAGTGCATGGGCGACGCCTGGCTTGCCAGCCCGGGCGGCGGCGGCTTCGGCGGCTTCAACGCCAGGTACGGTTGGGGCACTCCCTCCAGCCCGGGCAACGGCGCCAGCGAGGTTCTCTGCCAGGCCCTCTACGACGTCCACTGGAACGACGGCCAGAACACACTGGGCGCCATGCACTTCATAGGACGCGACCAGATGAACCCCGGAGGCAATCAGGTAATGGACTGGTGCGTAAAGGAATACAACCTGTTCGGTGAACCGGAGCTTCCTATCTGGACCGAAGAGGCTGTTGCCCTTTCCGCCACCCACCCGGCCTCCATCTCCGGATCCACGAATGTCACCGTGAACGTCACCGCCGGGGGCTCCCCGGTGTCCGGCGCCAGGGTGTGCCTCTACAAGGGCGACGACTGGGCCACCGCCGAGGTGTACGAGGTTGCCCTCACCGGCTGTTCGGGCCAGGTTGAGATACCCGTGGATCCCGCCACCACCGGAGAAATGCTGATAACCGTCTGGGCCCACAACCACATAAGCTACCTGGGCTCAATAGATGTGGGCGGAACCGGCGTTGAAGAGGGGGAAGCGGGGACCTCCTTCGTGACCTCCATCGGCGCCCCCTACCCCAACCCCGCGGTATCCAGCGCCTCGGTTCCCTTCTCCATGGCCGGCGCCGGCACCGCAACCGTTCAGGTGTTCGACCTCTCCGGCCGTACGGTGGCCACCCTTGGCAGCGGTGAATTCGCCGCGGGACAGCACACGCTGAACTGGAACCTCACAGGTTCCGGCGGCGCCCCTGTTCCCAGCGGGTTCTACAGCGTTGTGGTGAACACCGGTGAAACTGTGATGACCCAGCGGATAATGGTTATAAGGTAATTCGAACCGATTCCCATGAAGGGGCGCTTCGGCGCCCCTTTTCCTATACCCAGTAATCCCTTTCCAGGGCGCGGTACTGCACCGCTTCGGCTATGTGGGCTTCCTTCACCGTTGATGAGCCGTCGAGGTCGGCAACGGTGCGGGCCACCCGGAGGCATCTGTAGTACCCCCGGGCGGACAGGCCGAACCTTGCAGCGGCGGTGTCGAGGAGCTTCCTGCCGCCGGGGTCGAGGCTGCAGTGGGTTCTTGTTAGTGTGCTTGTCATGGTGGCGTTGCTGTGGACCCCCGGTGTGTTCCTGAACCTTTCCCTCTGGATGGCCCTGGCTTCCACCACTCTGCTTCTAATGATGGAACTTGTTTCACCGGAGCCCTCGTTGCTGCCCAGTTCGCCCCGGGCCACCGGGAGGACCTCGAGGTGAATGTCGATGCGGTCGAGGAGGGGGCCGGATATTTTTCCCAGGTATCTCTGGACCTGTGACGCGGTGCAGTTGCAGGACTTTGCCGGATGGGTGAGATAACCGCAGGGACAGGGGTTCATGGCGGCAACCAGCATGAACCTGGCCGGGAGTTCCACGCTGGCGGACGCCCTTGAAATGATAACCCTGCCGGACTCCATGGGCTGCCTCATTACCTCGAGGGCGCCCCGGCGGAACTCGGGCAGTTCATCGAGGAAGAGCACCCCGTTGTGGGCAAGGCTAACCTCCCCGGGCCTGGGATTGGTTCCCCCCCCGGCGAGACCCGGTGTTGAAACGGTGTGATGGGGGGCCCTGAAGGGCCTTCTGGGAACCAGTGCGCACCCCTCGGGGAGCATTCCCGCCACGCTGTGCACCTTGGTGGTTTCGATGGCCTCTTCCCGGGACATGGGCGGCAGTATTCCCGGCAGCCTGGCTGCCAGCATTGTTTTCCCGGAACCGGGGGGGCCTATCATGAGGACGTTGTGCCCCCCGGCGGCGGCCACCTCAAGGGCCCGCTTCGCCATCTGCTGCCCACGGACCTCGGAAAAATCCGGTGAGCCCGGGGGCGGTGATTCCTCGGCGGTGTCGGTTTGCCCCGCGGGCTCAAGATTCCTTACCCCCTGAAGGAACAGGGAGACCTGCTCCAGGTTCTCCGCGGGGAACACCGGGACCGGCGAGGCGATGGCGGCCTCGGCGGAATTCGCCCGGGGAACGATGAAGCCCTGGATGTTCTCCCCGCTGAGCCCTGCGGCCATGGGCAGAACCCCGTTCACAGGCCTTAGAGAGCCGTCGAGGGCAAGCTCGGCCAGGTAGGCGTACTTTCCTGCCCTTTTCCCGGGAATGTACCCCGAGGCCGCCAGGAGCCCCACCGCAATGGGGAGGTCGAAGGCCGCCCCCTCTTTCTTCTTCCCCGCCGGTGCCAGGTTCACCGTGAGCTTCTTCGGGGGCAGGGTGAACCCGGTGTTCCCGATGGCGGACTGCACCCGCTCACGGGACTCTTTTACGGCGTTGTCCGGCAGCCCGACTATGGTGAATGACGGCAGCCCGTTGGTGAGATCGACCTCGACATTCACCTGAAAGGCGTCGAGCCCAACGAGACCTACACTTCTTGTAAATGCCAGCACTGTTACCTCCTTAATTACAGTAACCGACATTTTTAATCAATTTTCCAGTAAGGCCATCCGTAAATTTGACAAATAGATTGCGTAACAGATTGTTACATATAGAATTAAGCATGCCCCAAAAGAGAAGGGCAGACCCGCTATGGATCCGCCCCTCCGCAGATATGACCCTGATCTACAGTTCCGCGGCTGTAGCCTTGAAGATCATGTCGCCCTGACGGATGGAATCGACCACATCCTGGCCCTTCACCACCCTGCCGAAAACAGTGTGTTTGCCGTTGAGGTGGGGCTGGGGGCAGTGGGTGATGAAGAACTGGCTTCCATTGGTTCCAGGGCCTGCGTTGGCCATGGATATCACACCGGTTTCATGGGTAAGGGGGTTGCCGGCGAACTCGTCGGCGAACCTGTAGCCGGGGCCGCCCATTCCTGTGCCGGTGGGGTCGCCACCCTGTATCATGAAGTTGTCTATGACCCTGTGGAAGGAAACGCCGTCGTAATAGCCCTCTCCCACCAGGAAGAGGAAGTTGTTCACCGTTAAGGGCGCATGCTCCGGGTAGAGATCGAGGTGGATGGTTCCCCTTTCGGTTTCCATTTCCACACGGTAGACCTTTTCGGTGTCTGTGGTCATTTCAGGGGGAGCGCTGTACTGCTTTGCCACTTATCCTTCTCCTGTCGGTTTCAGTTGATGATGTTAACGAGTTTTCCGGGAACCACTATGATCCTTTTCGGGGGGGCGCCCTTCAGATATTCCTGAACTTTCTCTCCTGCAAGGGCGGCTGTTTCGACCTGCTCCCTTGTGGCTTCGGCTGGAACCATGATCCGGTCCCTTATCTTTCCCTTCACCTGAACCACCATCTCGATGGTGTCCAGTGTGAGGTCGTCAGGGTTGTAGCCGGGCCATTTTTCCGTGTGTATCGATTCCCCTTCTTCCCCGAAACCCAGCCGGTGCCAGAGGTCCTCGGCAATGAAAGGAGCCCCGGGGGCGAGAACCAGAAGGAGGTCCCTCTGTGCCTTCTTCCATTCCGCAGGGGCGGAGGGAGCCCTGTCCCTGTTCGCCGAAATGAAGTTCAGGAACTCCATCATTGCGGCAACGGCGGTGTTGAACTGAAAGCTGTCGATGTCCTCGGTTACCTTCTTAACCATTCTCGCAAGCTCATAGCGGAGTTCCCTCGCGAATGCATGATCAGGGGAGCCGGTCTTGACCGTGGCTGTTTCCAGGAAAAGGTTCCATACCCTCTTGAGGAACCGGTAGGTACCAGCTATTCCCTCTTCGCTCCACTCCAGCTCGGCCTCGAAGGGTCCCATGAAGATAATGTAGAGCCTCAGGGCGTCGGCGCCGTACTTAACCACCATTTCGTCTGGAGTTATGACATTGTTCTTGCTTTTGGACATTTTCTGGTGGTCGTAGCTGAGGAGCATGCCCTGGTTCTTCAGACAGGCGAAGGGTTCCCTGAAGCCCACCATTCCAGCGTCATACATTACCTTGGTCCAGAATCGGGCATAGATGAGATGCATCACCGCGTGTTCGGCGCCGCCCACATAGAGATCCACGGGAAGCCACCTGTCCACCTCGGCCCTGTCGAAGGGGGCGCTGTCGCACCCCGGGGAGGGGAAGCGGAGGAAGTACCAGCTGGAACAGGCAAAACCCGCCATGGTGCTGGTCTCTCTCTTTGCCGGTGCTCCGCACAGGGGACACTTCACATTCACCCACTCTTCACAGGATGCAAGGGGAGAACGGCCGGAATCGTCAGGGGCATAGCTTTCCACATCGGGAAGGGTAACGGGAAGGTCCCTGTCCGGGACAGGGCCGCATGAATCGCAGTGGATGATGGGTATGGGGGCTCCCCAGTACCTCTGACGGCTCACCAGCCAGTCCCTGATGCGGTACCTGGTTTCCGCCCTTCCGTAGCCGTTCCTTTCGGCGTGCTCCGCCATCACCCGCCGTGACTCTTCCGAGGAAAGCCCGGTGAACTCCCCGCTGTTTATCAGCAGACCGTCGGCCACCGCTGCTTCATCGTCCACTCCCCTGGCGATCCCACCTGGAGCGATGACCTCGATGATCGGTAGACCGTGCTTCCTGGCGAATGCATGGTCTCTCTCGTCGTGGCCCGGAACCGCCATTATCGCTGCGGTGCCGTATCCTCCGAGAACGTAGTCGGCGGTCCATACGGGTATCTTCTCCCCGTTGAAGGGATTTATGGCATAGGCCCCGGTGAAGGCTCCGCTCTTGTCCTTTTCACTGGCGACCATTCTCTCAAGATCGCTCTTCGAGGCCGAGGCGGCCATGTATTCCCTGACCAGCTGTTCCCGGTCGGGTGTGCAGATGGAAAGCAGATCGGGGTGCTCCGGGGCCAGCACACAGAAGGTCGCCCCGAAGATGGTGTCTATCCTGGTGGTGTAAACCGGGAGATCGATGCTGCCATCGGGTGTTTCAACTGCAAAGTTGACCTCGGCTCCCCGGGATCGCCCTATCCAGTTCCTCTGCATGGCTTTGATCGATTCCGGCCAGTCGAGGTCTTCCAGGTCATCGAGGAGGCGGTCGGCGTAATCCGTAATCCTGAAGTACCACTGGGGAAGCCTTTTTCTGGTTACCTCACCACTGCACCTCCAGCAGATGCCCCCGGCGGATTCCTCGTTGGAGAGCACTATCCTGCACTGGGGACAGTACATCTGGTAGTTGTCGGACTGGTAGGCCAGGCCCCTGTCAAAAAGCAGGAGGAAAAAGAATTGTGTCCATCTGTAGTAGTCAGGGTCGGAGGAATTGATCTCCCTGGTCCAGTCGTAGCCCGCTTCAAAGAGCTTCATCTGCCTTTTGTAGTTCTCGGTGTTCTTCACCGTTACATCGGCGGGGTGCATGCCGGTCTTTATGGCGTACTCCTCGGCTGGCTGCCCGAAGGCGTCCCATCCCATTGGATGAAGGACATTGAGACCGTCCATTTTCTTTTTCCGGGATATGACATCGGTGGGCACATAGTTCCTGCAGTGGCCCACTGAAAGACCTGCGCCAGATGGGTAGGGGAAGTAATCAAGGCAATAGAAATTCTCTTTATCCGGATCGTCACCGGTCTTGTACAGATCTATCTTCTCCCAGAAGGGAGACCACTTCTTCTCCATTTTCTTGAAATTGTAGGAATCCACGAGCAAGCCCTTCCGGTTGTTGTTAACTGGAAATATACAAAACAGCTGCTTCGCCGAGGGGACTCAGGCGATACCCGGGCCGTGTGTGCGGAACAGAATGGTCAGCTCACCGCCGCCGCCGGGTTCCATCCTGCAGCCGGCCTGTGCCAGGATGCCGGAAATGACCGCGGCTTCGGCAAGATCGTCGAACACACCCTGTTCAAGGTTATCAAGCCCCTCACTGACCTCGGATGGGGCTAATGCCCGGGCGGGGACCGTTGCTGCAAGACGCACCACCGGATCGCCCTCATACTCCTCCAGTGACGCGGAGAACGACATCAGCTCCTCGGGGAACCTGATCCTGCACAGGGATGAGATGCACTGAAGGACCACCTCGGGAATGATGACAACTTCAGGAAGACCCTCCGCAATCGAAAGTGATGGAGGACGAAGCCCCATACCGGTGAAGGATGCATGAAGCCCTGAAAGGAACCTTTCCAGAGAGACCCTTCTGAAACCGCTTGATGAGACGGAAAGGGCGAGTCTGAGGAGACCAGCTGCCTTCGCCGCGGTCTCCCCTGAGAAGAGCATGGTCCTTGCAAGACCGGAGAATGGGTCGGTCTTGTCCACCAGGTGGAGAACAGCCTCGCTTTGCCTTACGGAATAGTCGCAGTACTTCTCCATGTAGAGAACCAGCTTCTTGACGCTGTTGTTGATGTAATCCGAGGAAAACTCAGTGTCCGGGCATGGTTCACGGAGCTTCCCCCTGAGACAGGATACTATTTCGCACACCGTTTCCAGAAGGGGTATATCCACCCCGCCGGTTATCCTGACCTCGTACTCCACACCGTCCAGCAGAAGTGAGGGACCTGTGATCCATTCAGCCTTTGTATTCCCCGGGTGGTCCTTGTGGAAGGAAGTGAAAAGCTCTCCCTCCCTGCAAAACCCCAGCCCGCCTGAAGGGCTGTAGGCCAGGCAGAGGTCTGAAACCGCACGAAGGGTGTTTTCTTCATCCCGCCGTGAGATGGTTTCCTCGAACATCCTCAGCACTTTGATCATCTCCGCGGAGACCCGGTCCGCACCGCCTTTGAACCTGAAAACGGCTGAAACGGGAATAGCGGTAAGCAGGAAACCGTAATCACCCTGAAAGGTACGGGGATGCTCCATTATGGACACATTCCATTTATAGGGTTCCGTCAGGGAACCATCCCTCTTCCTGGCCCTCCATACAAGGGCATTTTCCTCAAAATCAGGAGGGCCCACAGAGGCAAGTGAATCAAGGGTAAAGCCCTTTCCGTCGGGGTCTATCATGTTCTCAAGGTCCTGCCGGGTGCAGTCCCCGGCGGAGATCCCGGTGAGTTTCTCCATGGCTGGATTCCAGTCCTCGGGAAGACCGTTCTTCTGAAACATTGCCGCGGGAAATGGAAAACTGGCAAGCACGGGAACCATACCGGAGTCTTCCCGTGCGGTGCTGCGATCCCTGGCCTTTCTTCCCGATACACCGGAGACAGGCCCCAGGTAAAGCCTGGCAAGGGAGGCAACGGAATCGAGCACGGCGGGATTTGCACCGGACTCGGAGGGATCACAGACAACCAGGAAGCCGGCATTGGAAACTCCCTTGCCCAGCGGAAGAACCACACAACGGGTGAAGAAAGGGGAAAGCTCACCGGTTTCCTGGGCCTCAATGATGCATACTTTCTCACCCCTCCACACATAAGCGGGAAACCCCAGTCTGCCGGGTTCTTCCCTGCCTGCTCCCTGGGGCCATCTGCCGGAGCTTCCAGAAAGCCTCAGGGTTTCAGAGGGATCGTAGGTATAGAGGTTTACCGCACTGGAACCGGTTATCTCCATGACCCTTTCACATATGTCCCCGGTTTCACCGGTTTCCGTTTCCACCATCTGCCGGGAAAGCTCAGCCAGGCCAGAAATGCTCTTCCTGAGATCGTCCACATCGCTCTTCAGCCGGGTGAGCTGGGTTTTATCCTGAAAGAGACACACGAAATTGACCGCCTGGTTCATTTCGTTCCTCACAGCCCTGAGGGTGTGTCTGACCACGAGACTGCCCGTGTCATCACGCTGGAAGGGAACCGTGGCGGAGAACTCGGATCTGTCTTCACCCAGAAGCTTCTCCGACGCGTCATGAACCCATCTGTAGGATCCCTCCGGCAGGACATCGTGGAGCTGCATACCGGTCAGCAAGCCCCTTTCACCGCTTATCCTGCTGAAGGCACCGTTGGAAAGCAGTATCCTCAGCCGGCTGTCAAGGAGAATAAGACCGGTTTCAGTGGACTGGATGTAGGCCTGATTGAGCCTGTTAAGGGCCCTTAGCCTTTTCGCGGTGGAGTAGTTCTCGGTGGAGTCCAGGAAGAGCCCGATGACCCCCGGCCCCCCCCTGCTGAGCACCCCCTCCAGCTTTCTGTCCCCGGACGGGCGGAAATCGATCCTGACCTCATGACCCATATGGGCGGAGGAAATTATGCTGGCCCAGTTGTATAGAACTGGCGAAGGCAGGATGTCGGAGGCTTTTCTGCCCTTCACATCGCTTTCCCTCGGGCCGAAAAGAACAGACATCCTCCTGTTCCAGCACAGTATGGTTCCATCGGGTGAGAAGGCGGCCACCCCTGCCGCCACATCGGAAACGAGATCGTACTCCGGTGACTTCTCCCTGATGACAGTCACCGTATTGAACTGTCTTGCGTTTCCAGGGAGGATCACTATCGAAAGGTCAGTATCCCTTATTATGCCCCTGTCCTCCATCAGGGATGCAGCCACGGAACCGGGCAGCATTCCAAGTGGATCCTCGGAACGGGATAGCTGATCAGCCGAGAGCCCCAGAACCGAATGGGGATCTCCCTCGACGGTCAGTTTTCCAGTGGCAGGGGAAAAGCCCAGCCAGGTCCAGGAGGCGTTCTGATCAGTCATGGGCAGCCTGTCACCTTACGAGCGACCCCGGCATAGGACTGGTTTCATTGTCAACCTGCCGTTTCAGAGGGGAATGGTGGCTCCAACGCCGAAGCCTGTCACTATGTCATTGATAGTGTCAGCGTCGGGGAATCCGAAAACGCCGCTCTTCCTTCCCTCGTTCCCGAAATTGAAAGCGGCGTCGAGGTTGAACCTGCTGAAATTCACCGTTGTGCCGAGGAACATTCCCAGGGCGGCGTCGGACTCGGTTCCTCCCCGGGATGAGAGCATGATCCCCCCCCTGAAATAGAGGTTGTTCTCGGGATGGATCCCCCCGAATACAGTTCCTGACCATGCTTTGTCATCTCCGGTATCGAATATCCTGGCTTCAGCTCCCACACCGGGATTCCCCCCGGCGATGTTTCCGAAAAGAACACCGGCGGAGATGAGTGACGGGCAGTTCTCCGACTCGGAAGCGTAGGAGATACCGGCGATGGCCGACTGTCCCAGATCGAAGGATGCCCCGGCGCGCCAGGCGAATTCCCCCTCTTCCCGGCTCCAGGAGGAAGAGGAGTCTTCAATGCTTTCATTGAAGTGGTGCCAGTAGTATTCGTAGTCGATGTTTCCCATCCGGTACCCTGCGCTGGCACCCAGGCTGACCCCTCCGGCTATCTCTCTGGCTCCGCCCAGGGCAGCCTCCCAGACCCCGCCGCTGACGGTGAGGTTCTCAAAACCTGAAATTATGGGCTCGGGGTTGGCCTCGATGAAGAAGTACTCGCCTTTGTATGTGTAGTCCCGTATCCTGGCTATGCCAAGGGCAAGGTTGCCCGCCGGGGTGGAGAAACCGGCCTGAAAACTCGTTTCCCCAAGTCCGGCGAAGGTGAGGGTGTGCTTTCCCAATCCGTCGTCGACGGACTGCTTGAGGATATTGACTCCGGTGGAAATCATCAGTTCGGAACCGGATCCAGCAAGGGCGGCTGGATTGCCGAAAAGGTTCATCCCCCCGACTCCAACGGAGGAACCGGCTCCGAATCCGTGGGATACCGCATCGGTTCCTGGCAGCTGGCTTCCCATCCCGATGGCATCGAGGTAACCGTAGCCCGCCGACGCCGCAGGGAAACACAGAGCAGCGGCAAAAAACAGGAATGCTGTGACTTTCATGTCATCCTCCAGTTCTCATGGTTGTTTCGGTAGTAGATAATACTGCTTTTGCCACCGGGTAAAAACCCGCGAACCGGTTCGCTGAAGTCAGGGTCTGTATGTGAGCCCGAGGCTGAAGGCCGCGAATCCGTCATCTATCCTGTAGGAAGTTTCCTCGGGGAAGGCTGTGTCGCGGCGGGCTCTGAATCGGGACAGCAGACCACCGTTTACCTCGAGTTCGTTCAGGGTCCAGGCGAACCCTATACCGAACCCCAGGCCGGCCCTGTTCGCCACCCGCTGATCATCGAAACTCACCGATGTAAGCGCGTTCAGATTGCTTCTGAGGGGCATCACAACCGAAAGCTTCCCAAGGAACCGATTCCCATCGAAGGGCGAGGTAACCTCACCCTCGAAGCCCACGGTGATGTGGTTCAGGTGCTCCGCGAGGGCGCTTCCTCCGAAGGCAATAACATCCTCCATGTGGTCGGTTCGGGAACCGTAGGAGAGGCCGGCCTTGAAAAGGTCGCCACCCAGGGACAGTCCGGCATGCCATGCGAACTCTGTGCTTTCAATGGACCACTGTGACGCCGAGTCGGGGATCTCCACGATGTGGCTGTTGTAGTAGTACTCGTAGTCGGCGGAGGCTGTTCTCACACCGGCGGAGACACCGGCGCTGAGGGATTCGGTAATCTTCCCGGCGAGACCCAGCATCCCCTCATACTGACTTCCTTCAGAATAGAGGACCGCCACGGCGATTTCCGGTTCATCAGGCTCATCGTAAACAGTATGGGTTCCCTCGTATCCGAACTCAGCAACCTTCGCGAAACCCGCTCCCAGACTGAGGCTGCCGAAGGAAACCGCCCCGGCGAAGGAGGGATTGCCAATAGTATTGTAGGTGCGCAGAATGTTATCGTAATCTGAATTTATTACCCTTTCCTTCCATGAGATAGCGGAGGCTGACAGCTGCAGGGACAGGGGAAGGCCTGTGATCAGGGAAGGATTCGTGAATATCGAAAGGGGCTCTCCGGGCCCGATTGCCCGGGTGGAGCCCAGGGCAAGTGACAAAGGCGACAGACCAGGCAGAGGAGTGCCATTATTGACCGCGTCGAAATAACCGAAACCGACAGCCAGCCCCGGAAGCAGCAGCAGAAAGAAAAGGGAAAACGGTCTCATAGAATAGCCTCCAATTTCAGAAATTCCGTTCAATAATGACGCAAATAAAAACAAACATCAGAGTGAGGGGGAGCCCCCCCGCCGGCACTGGGGGGCTCTTTGCCCGGATCCTACTGGAAGTTCTTCTTCACATAGTCGTAGCCGGCGTTCACCGCGCTGGCGTTCAGATCGATTATGGCCTGCCCCTTGCCCTTGAAGAGCTTCGGCAGAAGGGCCACGATGTCTTCAGGTTTGAACATTCCGGTAATGGCGGTGTAAGCGCCAACACTGACCATGCTCTGTACCCTGGTGTTGCCCAGGTCATCGGCAATGCCGGTGATGGGAACCGGGAAGATGCTGATGTCATTTCGCTTGGGCTCAACATCAATGAGGGTGGTATTGTAGATGAGGGTTCCACCGGGAAGGATGAACTCCTCGAACTTCTCCATGCTGGGACGGTTCATCGCGAGGACCATCGATGGATGAACCGCCTCGGCTGCCCCTATTGTGCCGTCCTGAATGTTCACGGAACAGTTTGCCGTTCCGCCGCGCATCTCGGGACCGTAACTTGGGAGCCAGGATACATTGTAGCCGTATTCCAGGGCAACGCTTGCAAGGGCCTGCCCGGTTACCATGATCCCCTGTCCGCCGAAACCGGCCACGCGGATGGACATTTTTCTGAACTCTTCAGCGGTTTCCGGACGGCTGAAGTCCACATCCTTTTCCGCCGAGATGCCCAGCTTCTCCCACACTGCCTCCGGGTCCATTTCGGGCACCGGTCTTTCGGTGATCTTTGCCTGGTCGCCCAGGTCTCTGTAAACCCCGAGGGGATACATGGGAAGCATCTTATCCCTGACCCAGTCCATGGCCCTTGGTGCGTCCATCTTCCAGCCGCTGGGGCATGTTGAGAGGACCTCCACGAACTGGAAACCCTTTCTGTCCCTGGCGTTCTGGAGGGCCTTGCGTACCGCCGCCCGTGTTTTCCTTATGTGCGGGGAGTCGTGGAGGGAAACCCTCTCTATATAGTTGGGTGCTGTGAGGGCGCTGAGAACCTCGCACATTTTTATGGGGTACCCGTCGGTGTCGAGATTCCTTCCATAGGGGGAGGTGGTTGTTATCTGGCCTTCAAGGGTTGTCGGGGCCATCTGGCCGCCGGTCATTCCGTATATGGCGTTGTTCACGAAGAACACAGCAATGTTCTCTCCCCTGTTGGCGGCCTGGAGGATGTTGTTCCCGCCGATGGCCGCAAGGTCGCCATCGCCCTGGTAACTGATCACCACTTTGTCGGGGTTCGCCCGGCTCACGGCTGTGGCGGCTGCGGGAGCACGGCCGTGGGGCACCTGGAAGTTGCCGGTATCGAAGTAGTAGTACGCGAAAACGCTGCAGCCCACCGGACTGATAAGTATTGTTTCGTCCACTATGTCGAGGTCTTCCATTGCCTCGGCGATGAGCTTGTGCAGTATTCCGTGGCCGCAGCCCGGGCAGTAGTGCGTTCTGTCTTTTTCGGCTCCGGGCTTGTGGTTGTAAACATCGATGAAGCCCCTGGGCTTTCTGAGTACCGTTTTTTTCATTACTTTACCTCCCCGTAAAGCTCGGAGACCTTTTCGATGATCTCCACAGCGGAGGGCACATTTCCGCCAACGCGGAAGTAGAGGTCGCTCTTAAGTTTGCCTTCAAGGGCAAGGTTGACGTCGTCGACCATCTGGCCGGTTGAGAGTTCAACGGTGAGAATGTGTTTGACACCCCTGCCGGGGAGGGCTTTTATTTCCTTCTCAGGGAAGGGGAAAAGGGTTATCGGCCTGAAAAGACCCATCTTTATTCCCTTTGCCCTGGCGTTGTCCACGGCGGTCCTGAGAACCCTGCTCACCGAGCCGTAGCCAATAACTGCTATCTCGGCGTCTTCCATTCGGTACTCGTCGTACCTGACTTCGCTGTTTTCGATCTCTCCGTACTTCTTCAGCAGTTCGTTGTTCCACCATTCGAGGTCGTCGTGGTCGAGGTAAATGGAGTTTACGAGGTTCTTGTGAAGGGGAGTTCCATATACGGCGTAATCGCTTTTATCCGGCAGTTCCTTAACTGGCTCGGGAATGGTTACCGATTCCATCATCTGACCGATGACGCCATCGGTAAGAACGAAGACCGGGGTTCTGTACTTGTCCGCCAGCTCGAAGGCCAGCATGGTGAAGTCGCACATCTCCTGGCAGCTGGCCGGAGCAAGAACGATGTTCCTGTAGTTGCCGTGGCCTCCGCCCTTCACCACCTGATTGTAGTCGCTCTGTTCAGGGCCGATGTTGCCCAGTCCGGGGCCGCCCCTCATGATATCCACTATGACGCAGGGAAGAGCTGCCCCGGCGCAGTAGGAGATACCCTCCATCTTGAGGCTGATCCCCGGGCCGGAGCTGCCGGTCATGACCCTCTGGCCGCTTCCAGCGGCTCCGTACACCATGTTGATGGCGGCTACTTCGCTTTCCGCCTGGAGGAAGGTCCTTCCAAGCTTGGGAAGAAGGGCCGCTGCGGATTCAGCTATTTCGCTGGCCGGTGTGATGGGATAGCCGTAGTAGGCCGTGCACCCGGCCATGGCGGCTCCGTATACAGCCGCATAGTTGCCTTTCATGAGCATTCTGGCCATTCTACGCCTCCCCGTCTGTCTCGGGGTTGTAATCCCTGAGGTAAACAACTACGGCATCGGGCTCCGGGCAGGTGTAGAAACAGTTTCCACAGCCAATGCAACCCTCTCCAACATATTCCGCGTAGTGATAGCCCTTTGAGTTCAGTTTCGGCGAAAAGACCAGAACCTGCTTGGGACAACGGGCGATGCAAAGCCCGCAACCCTTGCATTTGTCCGGGTTCACCTCAGAACGAGGGTACTTTCCATCGGTCAATTGGGGGACCTCCTTGCTAGGTTTATTATTAACATCACATTAATAAGTGAAGTATCATTAGAGACGCTGTGGGTTTCTACAATGGCATCAGGTGTGATAGGCGTCAACCTCTGCCAGAGATATCCCTCGATTGATGAAACACCCTAAATTGTTGAAAGCAATGAAAAACTGAGCCCCTTTTCATGAAACGCAGAGCCTCACAGCCGCTTCCGCCACCCCGCCGGAGTATGAATGAAACCGTTGATCTCGAGTTCCAGGCTATCGCCCTCAAAGCCGGTTATCAGTACAGAACCAAAACCCCGCCCCCTCAGCGCCGCCTCAAGGGAGGGAAGGAAAGCATCCCCCGGAACCCTCATGTCCAGCCATGTGACCCTGACCAGCCCTGACGCCACCGGCTCGAATCTCAATTTCCCCAGAACCGAGTCCCCCAGCCTCAAAACCGATGTCTCATCATCGGTTTCAGTGATCTCTGGCAGAACACTTCCCCGGGCCCTCTTCATGAAGGTGGAAGCCATGCGCAGGGCGGCCAGATAGAGGAGAACGAACAGCACCGCCCCGGTTATCAGACCGCCTGAACCGTTCATGGAAAGGATGGTGTAAACAGCCCCGTGAATCACCAGAACCCCTCCCAGGGTAAGGGTGAGTATGCCAGAACCGCCCGGGGGTACCATTCCACGGGCAAGACCACCGGTGATCCTTTCCAGCAGATCCCATCCCAGGGGAACGGATAAGAGGAAGAGCACACCGATCACCAGTTCCATGAGTATGAGTTTCCCCCCGGGGAAGACCACCAGCTCGCCCAGGGCCGTTACCCCTCCGAAGAGAAGTCCCTCCACCAGAAGTACCGGCTTTTTCCTGCCGGCGGCAAGAAGTGCGAGAAAGGATATCAGGCCGGCGCCCACCCCGCCGGCGGCGGCGGCCATGCCATTCAGGAAGAGGTCCGATGAAAGGAAGAGGACAAGGACAAGAAGCTCCGGCCAGAGCCTTATCACAGGGGCACTCCGGGGGAGCCCAGGGACCTCGCTTTGTCGTAAAGGTCCCGGATGATCCTTCTGGCTGTCATTTCTCCCTTTGTTCTGCATTTTCCTGTTATCATCCGCAGGAGCATGGCCAGAAAACCCCCTGGATGGGACAGTATCCTGGCGAAGTAGTAGTGGAAATAGGTTCCAATCCTGTAACGGTCGAGCTTCCTGTAATCAGTTCGCCACACAGGAGAAAAGCACAGCTCATCCATTTCCGAAAAGCCCTGAAGACCAGGTTCGTTCATGGATGGTGTGGCGGGGAAGGGTGTCATTATGGGCATGATGACCTCCTGAACACCTGCCCTGGCCAGACTTCTGATGAAAGCCCTGGTTTCCCTCCTGTCCCCGGGAGTTTCCCCGGGAGTGCCGGCAACGAAGAAGCAGCAGGTGGCCATTCCAAGGCTGGAGGCCTTTCTTATGAGACCCGGGACACGGACGATGTCGGCGGTTTTGTTCATCAGTGCAAGCACCCTTTTCGAACCGCTCTCCGGCGAGAGGGAGAAGTACCTGCACCCGGCCTTCGCCATGAGTTCCAGCAGGTCATCGTCGAGGGTCTCCATTTTGAGCCCCGAGGGGAAGCAGAAGGTGATGTTCATGTTGCCTTCTATGATCCCGCGGCAGATGTCCTCCACCCTTTTCCTGTCTATTGCGAAGTTCTCGTCCTGTATGTGGAAATCGGTTACTCCATAGCTGTCAATGTGATGCCTGATCTCTTCCAGAACCCTGTCAGCGGATTTGGCCAGCCAGTTCCCCCCGCACATCTCAGGCGCCTGGCAGAATGAACACTTGTAGGGACAGCCCCTGGATGTGAGGATGTTCATGTACCTTACGCCGCGCATGACGGGACCGTGGCCGTAGCCCAGCCTCCAGTAGTTATCGAGGGGCAGCAGCTCCACCGCGGCGAATGGCTGGGAGTTCAGGTCTGTGGTGTACTTTTCCCTTCTTTCAATGCTGAATTCGGACGAGACCAGGCCGTCGATGGCTGTAAGATCTCCCCTGCCATCAAGATGGTCGAGGAGCGCTGGAAGCCTTCTTTCTCCCTCGCCGAGAACCACGAAATCGGCTCCGGCCCCTATGAAATCCCCGGGAACGAAAGTGCTGTGATAACCCCCTACAATCACCGGTCTTCCAGGCACCCTGGCCTTCAGCTCCCTTACTATTCCCAGACACATTGAATGTTCCGTTGCACAGTGAACGGAGACCCCCGCGGCGGAAGAGGATGGCACCTTTTCTGCAATTTCCGAAGGAGTGAGGCCCCTGGCCCTGTATCTCTCCCTGAATGTATAGAACCGGTGGGGGGCCTCACCGTAGCCGTCGATGATCCCCGCTTCGTGCCCCGCTGACCGCACGCTTGCAGCCAGGTAGGCGAGGCCCGAGGGAATGCCCGGGATGCTTCCGTAGAAATCTGATCTCAGATGAACGACCGGGGGTCTTATGAATTCTATCCGCATATCAGTGAAGCTGTGGTTCCACGGGGCGCTTCATGTACCTGGCTGTGGCGAGAAGGAGGAATCCGTTGATGTATTTCTTGAGATCTAGAAGGCTCTTCATCCTACGAATCTTCTTCCAGACCAGCTTCGGCCTGAGGTAGAACCTTTTGTGGGCCTCCTGTATGAGGAAACGGATCTGGTCTTCGGTCATCCCCTCGGGGACGAAGGAGACATTCTTGAAATTGAAGCGGTCCTTCGTGAACTTTGCCGGTTGTATCTTTCCCGACAGAAGTTTTTCATATACCTCACTTCCGGGGAGGGGCGTGAGGTTAACGAACACCGCGTAGTCGAGGTCTATTGAGCAGGCGAAGTCGATGGTTTCGAGCCCCTCTTCGAAGGTCTCGCCGGGTATGCCGAACATGAAGGTTCCATAGGCTTCCATTCCCAGCTTGCTGGTAAGGTTCACCGCCCGGCGGATCTGCTCTATGCTGGTGCCCTTCTTAAGTGTATCGAGGTTCTTCTGCACACCGCTCTCTATTCCGTAAAGTATTCGCCAGCAGCCGGCCTCCTTCATTTTTCTGAGCAGTTTTTCCGAGACCCTGTCCACCCGTGCGTTAACCGCCCAGTCCACATCCAGTTTCCTGGCCAGGATCTCATCGCAGAACTGAAGGGCTCTTTCCTCGGAAAGGGTGAAGGTGTCGTCCCAGAAAGCTATGTCCTTTACCCCCTGTTCCCTCACCAGCCACTGGATCTCATCGGCAATGTTCTTCGCTGACCGCATTCTGGTGTGTCTGTCGGTATGGCAGAAGGTGCACTCGTAGGGGCAGCCCCTGGCTCCTATTATGTTGGCGTGGGGAAGCCTGTTGTAAAAGGTGGGGCTGGGCAGGTACGCCCTGGGGGGAGCAAGCTGATGTGCCGGAAAGGGCAGTGTGTCGATGTCTTCCACTATCTCCCTGTCAGGTGTCTTTACCAGCACTCCTTCATGGTAGAAAACAAGCCCCGGGACACCCACAGGGGCTTCACCCCTCTGGAGGCAGTTCACGAGTTCCCTCATGGTGTGCTCTCCCTCGCCCCTGGCAATGTAATCGATCCCGTCGCACTGCTTGAAACATTTCTCCTGCCATAGGGTGGGGTGAATTCCTCCGGCGACCACCGATGCCCCGGGGAAGAGTTTTTTCATTTCGCTGATCATCCACCTGGAATTCTCCCAGTCCACGCTGGTGAGGGTGACCCCTATCACATCGGGGTTCATCCGGGTGAGCTCCTTCATTGCCCCTTCGAAGGTATGGAAGAGACCCTCCAGATACCTTACCTCATGGCCGTCCTGGATGAGGTATGGGGCAAGGTAGAGAAGAGACGGGGAGGGAACCACATTCACCAGGGGCTTGATCTTCAGCCACCTGAGCAGCGGGATCCTCTGATTCATGAAATCGTGCTGGTCCTGTTCCCAGCACGCCGGCATTGTCAGGAGTACGACTTTCATATTGAGCTGAATATATTCACCCTTTCACCGAATGTCGCCGCTTTCCACCCTGGAGGTAGAGTTGAGTTCTTCCGTTTCCGTCGTGATACCCGCCTGGAACGCGGAGACGACACTCGATAAGTGTCTGGAATCCGTGGCGGCTCAAACCATCCAGCCCCTTGAAATCATTCTGGTCAACGACGGCTCCAGCGACGGCACTGTGAATATCTGCCGCTCATACCAGGTTAGTGTTCTGAACACGGGGGGCAGGAAGGGCCCCGCTGCAGCACGAAACATGGGCGCCGCGGCAGCCTCGGGGAAGATGATCCTTTTCCTCGACGCCGATGTCACCGTTCCGGAGGACCTTCTCGAAAAGATTACAGGCCACTTCGAGGACCCGGGGGTATGGGCGGTTCAAACCCTTTACTCACCGGTCTGTCCAGCCTCTGACCCTGTGTCGGGATATCAGAACTTCTACTACTACTACAGCCTGAACAGAATGCCACCGGGAAACACCGCCACCTTCGCAACCTGGTGCGCCGCCGTCAGCGGGGAAAGGTTCCGGGAGCTGGGGGGATTCAACATCCGGATACCCGAACCAACGGTGGAGGATGAAGAGCTGGGTTACACCATAGCCGACTGCGGCGGGGTGATAATGCTGGACAAGACCATCCTGGTTACCCACCTGGCGAAGTACAGCCTTGCCCAGTTCACCAGAAGAAGGCTTCGGATGGCCAGAGCCCAGGCAAAGAGCGGCTGGCGCAGCGTGAAGAACAGGCTCCTGGCCCGTTACATAAACGTAAGGGAATCGGGCACTCACCACAGCAGGTGGATGGTCCTTTCGATCATACTGGTGCTTCTGGCACAGGTCCTTGCACTGGCGGCCCTTGCGTTCCTGGCCCCCGTTGCCTGTTACCTGGGTTTGGCCCTGATCCTTCTGGCTCTGGCCTTCAGGGGCAGGTTCCTGGTCAGTTCCTCAAGGAAAATGGGGATGAAGGTTTTTCTCCCCTTCACACTTCTGTGCCTCTACGATCTCGCCGTTCTCGGCTGGGGAATAGTACACGGCACCCTGCAGTTCGCCTCAGGCAGGAAATACTAGAGGGGAACATCCAGCAGATACACCTTGGGATAGTCCTCGGGTTCCGAGTCGAAGGCTATGAACCCGTTATCAAAGCAGTAGCTGAAGCAGCCGGTTCCCTTAAGTTCGGGTATTGTAGCCACGAAAAGCAGCTCCCCGGTGAGATCGTAGACATCGAACACCGGATGGTCGGTCCAGCCCTGTCCAACCCAGATCCTGTTCCGGTCATCTATATCCACTGAGACGATGGCGTTCCTGTAGAGGGGCTGGTTATCATGAAGCCTGTCCCTGTTCATGGAATTGCCGCTCTCGGTGCTTGTGGACAGAGACTCGTGGTAGGCGCCCTCCATCAGTTCCTCCTCGGACCTGGGAACCCGTACCCAATCCCTTTCCACGGTGAAGAGTTCTTCTCCCGCGGGGTCGAAGGCGGTGAAAGCCCAGATGCTGTCGCAGGTCTGAGCCAGGGCAACGGAACCATCCCGGGACGTATCCCAGGCAATACCTACGGTATGAACGTTCAGGTCGCCGTCGGGATCCACTGAGAACCTCATGGGATAGCTCCTGTAAACATGCAGGGGTTCAGGGGATCTGCCGAACCTGGCAAGGAAGGTTTCCCCGCAGGGCTGGCCGTCCTCCATCCGGTGCTCGAGGCTCATTCCCACGAAAAAGCCGCCGGGGTAAGGCGTTATCCTGTCGGGTGGTATGGCGGGATAGGAGGTGATCAGGGTATCGTATTCGAGATCCGGTTTCAGGAAGGTAACGGAGATCGCACCCCAGTCGGAGACAGCCAGGCCGCCGTCTTCCAGAATGGCGAAGCTCCTGGGATACTGATACTCGCCGGGACCGCAGCCCGGTCTTCCATGGAAACGGATGAACTCCCCGGAGGGGGTAAAGATGCCCAGCCTGCCCTTGAGGCCGTCGAGTATGTACAGCTCGTTCCCCGGGGTAAGACCGGCGTCGGTTATGTTACCGAACTCCAGAAGGGTATCACCCAGGAGGATGCCCACTGTATCGGTAACGGCTATCACCAGGGTATCCGGTTGAGATACGGGCTCCGCCGACTCTCCAGGGCCTTCGCCGCATCCCCACATAAGCAGCGCCGCAACGGAAACAAAAAGCGTCTTCATATCAACTCCTTCGCAATGTGTTCTCTGGAATAATACATTGCAAATCATATTTGTCAATATGTAAAACTGTTTTGCTATATTTTTTTCGTGACGAAACGCCAGAGGGTATGCAGAACGCTTAACCCGTAGGGAATGGGTTTCAGACTTGAGTAGCCCTCGCCATGGATGGTTGGAATTGGAACCTCCTCGATGAGGAGCTTCGCCCTGATGGCTCCCACGAGCATTTCAGAATCGAAGTTGAATGTGCTGGAATACCCGCGGTAGGGAATGCTTTCCAGCGCCTTTCTGCCGTAGGCTTTGTATCCGCTGTGGTAACTTGTGAGGTCGGCCCCGAACACGGTGTTCTCCACCAGGTTGAGAATGACAGTGCCCCAGTACCTGGCCTGGCTCATTCCGCCGTGCCTCATGTCTCCGTGCTTGGTCCTGCTGCCACCTACCACATCCGCCCCGCTTTCCAGGGGAGCTATCATCTGCAGAAGGAAATCGGGAGGATACTGGCCATCGGAATGGAGCATGACCACCGAGTCGGCCTGGTTTTCCAGGGCCCAGTCGAAGGCGGTCTTCTGGGCTTCGCCGTAGCCCCTGTTCTGCCCGTGCTCCACAAGGCGGATCTTTGGAAAGCTCTGCATGAGTGACCTGGCCAGATTCCCGGTTCCATCGGCTGAACCGTCGTTAACGACCAGCAGATACTCGAGCTTATCCCAGGCTTCGGAGGGGATGTTCCTTATCACACCCTCCATGAGCTTTTCCGCATTGAAGGCAGGCATGAAGCATATATGACGCAATTCTCACCATTCCCTGGCTGTGTGGTTTTCGGTATGAAGGTGAACAGATAATCATTCACAGGCCAAAAAACAAGCTTCCGCAGCTCTTTGACCCATTATTATAATTCCAGCACGCAACACCCCGAAGGGAGTGGAAAAATGGCTATAGGCATGGAAGCTTTCGAAAGGGTCTTCCGGTCGGTCCCCGCCGGGCTTGCCCTTGATGTGGCATCGGGACCGGGGGTATTCGCCGGAGCCCTTATGACCAGTTCAAAGCAGCTCAGGGGTGTGGTAGCCGCCGATTCATCGCTTAAACCCCTCCAGACCATAAACACAGAGGGAATAGCTCCCGTTGCCACGGACGCCTGCTGTCTGGCCTTCAGGGCAGGCACATTCAGCGCTGCAGCGATATCCAACTCACTCCACCACATGCAGGACCCCGCCGGGGTTCTCACCGAGATGCTCCGTGTTCTAGCCCCGGGAGGCATGCTCATTATCAGGGAAATGTTCGCCGGAGGCGGGCAGACCCCCGCCCAGATGACCCACACTCTCATGCACAACTGGTGGGGAAGGGTGGATTCCTCCCTGGGCATAGTTCACCGCCGGGTGTTCACATCCGGGGAGTTGAGGAGCCTGGCGGAGAACTCCGGCGCGGTGGACATGCGCTTCCTCGAGGTGGAGGACCTCACCGGGGACCCCTTCGAGGATTCGGTGGTAAAACGGATCCGTCAGGCATATGAAGCATACATGGACAGGGCTTCGGATCCCGAACTCAGGAAAGAGGGAACCGACGCCATGGCCCACATGAAGCGTCACGGCTTTACGGGAGCAAGGGCTCTCCTGGCATACGGGTACAAACCCGCTTAAAGACCTGCTTCCGGAAGGTTTTCAGGGACCCAGTCCGGCCTGAGGTCAACCTCGGGGGTGAGCCTTTCTGACAGGATTTCCGTCCATGGTTCGATGAAGCATTCCCCTCCGGATTCATAGAAGAGATAGGCATTCCTCCCCATGAATACCCCCCGGATGTGCTCGATGTCCTCCGCTGTGGTCTGATGGGCGCAGAACACTATGTCCCCATCAAGGAAGGGATCGGTTGCGAGAAGACCGCTCATGATGTTGGGATAGCCATGCTCGCTGGCTTCCATGAAGACCACCGCAGGCGTTTCGACCGCTTCCTCAGCCAGCCCCGCGGGCTGGGAATCAATGGTCTGCCAGGGACCGCTTCTGATCCTGACGCCGTCGGGAATGTATATGAGAAGGGTTGAAACCAGGAACAGTCCTCCAATGGCCGTTTCGGCCTTCTTCCCCCATCTGTCGACGAGGACCCGTATTCCTGCAGCGGTGAGAAGCGCGAAGGCTGGAAGGGCGGTGTAGTAGTGTCTGGGTCCGTAGTCGATGGCGGCGGCGTAGTGAATGAACATGAAGGGGGCTATCATGAGGATTGATGTATAGAGGGGCCAGGTCTCTCTAAGGGCTTTTCTCCTCAGCAGCACCGCCATGGCAGGGAGAAACGAAAGGAAGGGCCAGCCAAGAAGTATGGTGCTTCCAGCTCCGGCCTGCTTCAGCAGGTTCATGAGTCCCCTGAAAGGAGTGTGTGAGTGGTCGCCGTATTCCGGGAACCAGGCCCTGTTCTCTCCGAATCCCATCAGCTCCCCTCCCCTGGCAAGGTTGTATGCCGGGGAGAAGGGATCCCCGCTGAATCGGCTGTTGGAAAGCAGGAACAGGCCCAGGGGAATAAGGGCTCCCCCGGCTATCCTGAGAAGAACGGGAATGGCCCCCCTCCTCAGCTTCAGGAAAAGGACAAGGGTTATGGTGATCGCCCAGGGAGCGATTGGATAGGGCTTGGTGTTCAGGGCCAGCCCCAGAAGCAAACCGCAGGCTGCCTGTGAAGCGCCGCTTTCCCGCTGAAGTCCCCTGACCAGATAGTACAGCGCCCATGTTACGAACATGAGGTTGGTATTGTGGGCCATGTGAGACGAACCCATGAACAGGAAGAAGGGAGACAGGGCCATTACGGCGCTGCCCAGTCTGGCGGTGTCCTCCCCGGCCAGCCTCCTCATCAGAAGGAAAGCCCCCAGCAAAGAGACGACCGACTGAAGGGGCCCCATCAGCCATGACACCCCCGCCGCGGTGAAGGGAGCCATAAGGACCCCATGGAGCGGAGTGTACATCACATACCATTCACCGTTCCGGAAAATGAAGTGCCTGAAGGGGAAGAGGTTCCTCGGGCTTTCCACGTCAGGAACCGGGGCGGTCAGCTCTCCCCTGGCGAATATCCTGCTCTGAAACAGGTATGCGGCCTCGTCTCCGCCCTTGGGAATTCCTTCCAGAGGCACCACCGCCATCCACACGGTGAAAATGAGGACCGAGGAGAGCACGATGAAGAGAAAGATACCGGTGGACACCGATCTGAAAAGACCAACGATCCCCCGGAATGGATCCACTCCAGAAAGGGCGAAGAGCATAACCCCGGGGAACACCAGTGCCAGCTGCACAGCCTTGTCGCCGGGCCCCTGAAGCCGGAGGGTGGAGCAGGCATAAACCGCGAAGGCCCCCAGGAAAAGCAGGGAAAGCATTGGGAACAGCCTGCGCCCCATCAGTATCTCCGTCCTGTGATGTAAAGCAGGAGGGCGTGAAGGGATGCCGGAATAACCATCAGGAGGTCGGGAATGATCAGAAGGCAGGCCAGAGCCCCCCTGAAACCGCCGTCCTTCACCGCGTGGTACATGAAGGGGAGCTGAACGGACAGTGCTGCGGCAAGCCCGGCCAGAGCCATCGCCGGACCGGCGGAAACACCAGAGGCGGCCAGGATCAGTCCCCCCATGAACACCCAGGCAAACACCGCTCCGGCCAGAACGGGGAACATTTCCCTGAAACCGGCAACACTTATGGAGGGGGCGCCCCTGGAACGATCCCTTCTCATTATGTAAAGGGCCTTCGCCCGCATCATTACCCATTCGTATCTGAACAGCTCCGGAACCGTGTACTCCCTGAGGTGGTAAACCTCGATCTCCGGAGCGATCAGTATCCTGCCGCCCCTGGCCCAGAGCCGTTCGGAAAAGTCGGCGTCTTCGATGGTGGCGCCGCTGATGTTCTCGTCGAAACCGCCAAGGGCATCGAAAACATCCCTCCTGACAGCGAAGAAAAAGGTTCCGCAACCCTTTATGTATGGACTCCTGATGCGCCTGGTAAAGGTATGGTAATAATAGTAGTTCTTGTAGAAGGTGGCCGGGCTGCTTCCCGGGGCTTTCCTTCCATAAACACCCTGCACAGCCTCGGCTTCACCCATCCTTTTTTCCAGCATGTCCCGCCAGCCTGTGGGAACCACTGCATCGGAATCAACGAATAGTATCCAGTCGGTGGAAGCCTCTTCACCGCCGGTGTTCCTGGTTCCTGCGGCTCCGGGTCTGCCCCTGCTATGCATGACTGCTACACCCATGCTGGCCAGTATCTCCAGGGAATCGTCGGTGGATCGGTCGTTCACTGCCAGAATGCGGTCACCGGAGCGAAGTTCTTTCCTTATCGGATCTATAACGGACCTGAGGGTCCTTGAGCCATTGTGAACCGGAATGACAACGGTAATCATGACCCGGGCTTGAAAACCGCTGCGGTCTGTTCTCCAAGCATCTGGATGAGGCTCCAGGCTCCGTGGAACATCGCCCTGAGCTGGAAGGGTGACATGAGGTTCTTCACCCTGTAGGAAAGGAAGGATGGCCTGAAGAAGTACTTCAGGTAGGCGAGACGCCTGAGCTCCATTACCTGATCCGCAGTCATCGAGAAGGGCACGAAGCACGGCCTGTCCAGAAGCATTCCCTGGTCGTCGAGGTTTTCCGACATGGTTCCGAACCTTCCCTGGAGCACCCCCTTGTAGAGAGGGGTTCCCGGGAAGGGGGTTATGGGAAAGAACTCCACTGTGAAGCTGCCAAGCTCCCTGGCGAAATCGATGGTTTCCAGACCCTCAGCGAAGGTTTCCCCGGGAATGCCGAATATGTATGTGGTATGGGTCTTTATCCCCACGCTGTGGGCCATCCTTACAGCTTTCCTGATCCGGTCAAGGGTTTCGAACTTCAGAAGGCTGTCGAGATTCTTCTGATTCCCGCTTTCCACTCCGAAGTTTATGCACCAGCAACCGGCGGCCTTCATGGCCCGAAGCAGGGGTTTGTCCACGGAATCGGCCCTGCAGGATACCCACCATCTTACGTTCACTTTCCTTCTGATCATTTCCCGGCAGAACTCGTAAACATGCCCATGGCTGTATGAGAAGTGCTCGTCCCAGAACTTGATCTCCCGAACGCCGTAGTTCTTCACATAGCTTTCTATCTCGTCCACCATCCGTACGGGGTCGCGGAGGCGCATTCTTTTCCCGTACATTTTGTAGCAATAGATGCAGGAGCCGGTGCATCCCCTGCTACCCAGCATCTGCATGGCGGGAACCGTGGAAACCTGCTCGAAACTTGGCCAGTACCTCTCCATCTCGCAGAGCTCCACCGCCGGGAAGGGAAACTCTTCTATATCGTGAACTATGGGCCGTTCCCCGGTTGCCACCGGTTTGCCCTGTTCATCCCGGAAGAACAGTCCGGGAACCTCCGACAGACTGGAACCCCGTTCCAGCGCGTCGATCATTTCGCCGGAGGTTATCTCACCCTCCCCCATCACAATAGCGTCGATTGAAGGGCACTCGGCCATGAGCCTTTCCGGCATGGCGGTGGCCCCGTGGCCTCCTATGAAGGCAAAAATACCCGGATTGTCAGCCTTGACATCGGTAATGAACTGGGACGCCTGCTTCCAGAGGAGGCTTATCACATAAACCCCCACGGCATCCGCCTTGAAATCGGCCACCATCCGGCGCATCTTGTCGTTGGTGTAGAAATAACCCTCGAGGAACCTGACCGTGTGGCCCCTGTCCCTGAGCACGGCGGCGATGTACTGAAGGCCGGGAGTCGGCCAGCATCCGCTTATTCCCCTGGTGTCACGGGCCCGAATATCGTCGGGACCCCAGGGGGGAACCACTAGTGCAACCCTCAAAAATTCCCCTTCCTGTGGAAAGGCAAATATGCAGGCACCGGGGAGGTGCCTGCAAGCTTGGCGTTACCGCGGGATGAAAACGAACTCGTTTCCCCGGGCGTCGAGTTCCACCCTCTGCCCCGGCAGAACTTCACCCTTGAGGATCGCCTCGGCCAGCCCGTTCTGAACCTCCCTCTGTATGACCCTTTTCAGAGGCCTTGCGCCGTAGGCAGGGTCGTACCCCGCTTCAGCCAGGGCATCCAGAGCGGGTTCGGTTACGGAGAGAACGATCTCCTGCCCGGCAAGGACAGAGTTCAGCCGATCTATCTGGATCACCACGATCTTCCTGAGCTGTTCCCTGGTCAGTGAGCCGAAGACGATAACCTCGTCTATCCTGTTGAGGAACTCCGGCCTGAACCTGGCCTCCAGCTCGGCCTGGGCCCGGGCTCTCCTTTCATGGGCCGGGAGGGTCCTGCCCAGGGTTCCTATCCATTCGCTTCCCAGGTTCGAGGTCATTATGACAACCGAGTTCCTGAAATCCACCGTGCGCCCCTGACCGTCGGTCAGCCGGCCATCATCGAGGATCTGCAGGAATACATTGAAGACATCGTGGTGAGCCTTCTCTATTTCGTCGAAGAGTATTACCGAGTAGGGCTTCCGCCGGATAGCCTCGGTAAGGTACCCTCCCTCTTCATAGCCCACATATCCCGGAGGAGCGCCAATGAGCCGGGAGACGGAGTGCTTCTCCATGAATTCGCTCATGTCCACTCTGATCATGGCTTCCGGGGTGTCGAAGAGGAACTCCGCGAGGGTCCTGGCCAGTTCGGTCTTGCCCACACCGGTGGGACCCATGAAAATGAAGCTCCCAAGGGGGCGGTCGGGATCCTGAACCCCTGCTCTGGCCCTTCTTATGGCCCTGGAGACCGATTCCACAGCCTCATCCTGACCCACCACCCTTTTCCTCAGCCAGTCCTCCATTTTGAGGAGTTTTTCCCGCTCCCCCTCCAGCATCCTGGAAACAGGGATGCCGGTCCACCTGGAAAGGACCTCGGCGATCTGTTCCGCGGTTATCTCCTCGGTTAGCATGGCCCCGTTCTTCTGGAGCTCCGCAAGCTCTTCCCTGGCCTTGTCAAGGTCCTCCTGAACGGTTCTCAGGTCTCCGTATCGGATCCTGGCCACCTCGGACAGGTTACCCTCCCTTTCGGCCTTCTTCTCCTGCAGTTTCAAATCCTCCATCCGCCTGGAGAGTTCCCTGGTCCTGTTAATGGCGTCCCTCTCGTTCTTCCATCTTGTTTCCAGGGCCGAGTACTCCTCCCGGAGGTCCGCTATCTGCTTTTTGACCTCGGCCAGTTTATCCCTGGAGGCCTTGTCGCGTTCGCGCATGAGGCCCTCCCTGGCTATCTCAAGCCGTGTGAGACGCCTCTTCACCGCGTCCACCTCCCCGGGCATGCTGTCTATCTCGATACGCAGCCTGCTGGCGGCCTCGTCCACAAGGTCTATGGCCTTGTCCGGAAGGAAGCGGTCGGAGATGTACCTGTCGCTCAGGGAGGCCGCGGCAACCAGGGCGGGATCCTGGATATGTATACCGTGGTGCACTTCATACCGCTCCCGGAGACCCCTGAGGATGTTCACCGTGTCCTCCACAGAGGGGGGGTCCACCATAACCGGCTGGAACCTTCTTTCCAGGGCGGCATCCTTCTCTATGTGCTTCCTGTACTCGTCGAGTGTGGTTGCCCCCACGCAGTGGAGGTCACCCCTCGCCAGAGCGGGTTTCAGCATGTTGGCGGCATCGACTGCGCCCTGGGCGGCTCCGGCTCCCACAAGGGTGTGCATCTCGTCTATGAAGAGGATTATCTGCCCCTCGCTTGCGGAGATCTCCGACAGCACCGCCTTCAGTCGCTCCTCGAACTCACCCCTGAACTTGGCCCCGGCTATAAGGGAGCCTATGTCAAGGGCCAGCAGCTTCTTGTCCCTGAGTGTCTCAGGAACGTCGCCCTCGGAGATCCTGGCGGCAAGCCCCTCGGCTATCGCCGTCTTGCCAACACCCGGTTCGCCTATGAGAACGGGATTGTTCTTCCGCCTCCTGCAGAGGATCTGCATGGTCCGCATTATCTCAGCGTCGCGGCCGATGACCGGGTCCAGCTTCTGCTGGCCGGCAAGGGCGGTAAGGTCCTTGGTGTACTTTTTCAGGGCCTCGTAACTCTCCTCGGCGTTCTCGCTGGTTACCCTGGAGGAACCACGCACTTCTGAAAGGGCCTGCAGGAAGTTCTGCCTGTCAATTCCAGCCTTAGTCAGTATGTCCGAGGCTTCACAGGGGGTGTCCAGTATCCCCATGAAAATGTGCTCGCTGGCGATGAAGTCGTCCTTCATGTCCGCTGATGCCTTCTCGGCGGTCTTAAGCGCTTTGAGGGAGGTCCTGGAGAGGGAGGGCTGTGACCCTCCGGATGACCGGGGCTGCCTTCCAAGAGCCTCTGCTATCAAGTTCAGTATCGAGCCTGCCTCCGCCCCAAGCCGGTTCAGTACACCGGGTATGGTTCCCGACTCGTTCTGTAAAAGGGCGGAAACCAGATGAAGCGGCGTAACCTCGGGATTTCCCGCAGAGGAAGCGCCGTTCACAGCCTCTGTAACCGCTTCCCTGGCCTTTATGGTAAGTTTTTCCATTGTCATGTTCTTCTCCTTTCCATGAAAACATTAGCATACCACTGGCCAGCGAATAATGCATATTAGTGCCCATATTCTGCTACTATTACGGATACCATGGGAAATATGCTCCCGTGTCCGCGCCGAAATGACGCACATGGACCTGGGACGCCGGGGGGATTGGTGATCCCATGGGCATCTCTTTACCGGAGTTTCCTTTTGTTGTAGCTTTCAGCGGTGGACGGTACTGCAATTACTCAATCATCGGAGGAAGAAATGGCGGGCGTTGGCGTAATAGGTCTTGGATACTGGGGACCCAATCTGCTCAGGAACATCACCGCTAACAGAAGAACGGAAAAGCTTGTGATCTGCGACAAGGATCCGGGAAGGCTGAACAAGATCGGGGCGAGGTTTCCTTCCTGCCACAAGACCCTTGACTGCGGCGACATCTTCAGGGATCCCGAGATCGACGCCGTTGTGATCGCAACCACGGTATCCACCCACTATCCCCTGGCCATGGAAGCGATGAAGGCGGGGAAACATGTCTTCGTTGAGAAGCCCTTCGCAGAAACCACCGCCAGGGCCGAGGAAATGGTCGCCTTCGCCGAATCCCACAAACTGGTATCCATGGTCGGCCACACCTTCCTCTATTCCCCCCCAGTTCTCAAGATAAAACAGATCCTCGACAGCAAAGAGCTTGGGGACATAAGGTTCATAACAAGCAACAGGGTCAACCTCGGCCTTCATCAGAAGGATGTTTCGGTGATCTGGGACCTTGCCCCCCACGACTTCTCAATGCTCTTCTACTGGCTTGGGGAGGAGCCTGATTTCGTGGAAGCCTTCGGTCATGCCTATGTTCTCGAAGGGATCCCCGATGTCGCCTTCATCAACCTGGGTTTCCCCAGCGGCGCCACCGCCAATGTCCAGGTTGCCTGGCTGGCCCCCTCGAAGCTGCGGAAAACCGTGATAGTCGGCAGCAGGAAAATGCTGATCTACGACGACACCGAGCCCTACGAGAAGATCAAGATATTCGACAAGGGCGTAGACCTCCTCGAGCCTGAAAGCTTCGGCGAATACCACCTTTCATACCGTACAGGGGACATAGTCAGCCCCCAGATCGAATCCTTCGAGCCCCTCAACGCGGAAATGGAAGAGTTCCTCCGCTGCGTTGAGACCGGTGCGGTGCCCAGAACCTCCGGCAGAAGCGGATTGGGCGTTGTAAAAGCCCTCCAGGCCGCGGACGGCAGCCTCGAGCTGAAAATGAAGAACCGGAAGTAGCCGTGGAACACCCGCCTGCAGTCCTTCTTAAGTACCTGGGAGTCTCTCCTTCAGAGGGCAACGGCCCGTTATCGGACCTGGCGGTGCTGGGCGGAACCATGACGGTCCTCCTTGGTGATGAAACCTCCGCGGCGGGAAAGCTCGCAAGGTATGCCGCCGGTCTGGAGTCACCAAGAAAGGGAAAGGTCCTCACCGGTAGCGGAATGGCTTTGGCCACCTCCCGTGAAGGCAGAGGGGCAACGGGCTACATAACAGACCGGATAGAGGCCCCTCCGGGAATGACCCCCAGGGGCTGCGTCAACCTGGCTGTAACCGCTTCGGGAAAAAACAGAAGCTCAGCGGGAAAGGACACCGGTGAGATCCTCGCCTGGCTGGATCTCGATGCGGTTTCGAATATGCCCCTTGAGGAACTCAGCCACCCGGAGGTACAGAGAACCGCCATGGCAGTCTGCATGGCCACATCTCCGGAACTGCTGGTGGTGGACTGCCCGGTTCATGATTCGCTTCACTCGAAACTGAAAACCTTCGCCGCCGCCGGGAATGCCGTTCTTATCAGGGCATCCTCACTGGGAGAGATACCATCCGGAGTGGAGCGGATCGCCCTTTGTGACAAAGGCGGTATCCTTCGCGTGGTAAGGCATTCAGAGCTTCTGTCCCGAGCCGTCGGCGGGGCTGAGATCAGCGTGGCGTTCTACCCTTCCCTGCCCAGAACACAGATCGAGACCATCAATGGTGTAAAGAACCTGCTGCACAAAGACGGCAAGTACCGCTTCACCCACTCGGAGACAACCTATGCTGTAACACAGCTGATGAATCTGGCCAGGGCGAATTCCCGGGCGGTGATCGAACTGCACATATCCAGAATGCCGCCGGCGGCCCTGATAAAACTCTTCGAACAGGAAAGGGAAAGACCGGAAACCGGCGGACTCTTCAATGAGGAAGAAGGTTTCTAGAGTTGCGGACATTCGTCCTCGCCGGGGGAATACTGATAAACCGGGCGGTGAAAAAACGTGAACTGCACTGGGTGTGCGGCCTTGCTCCGGTGGCGGTGCTGATCCTCAGCCCCCCGGGGCAGCTGTTTCAGCATTTCGTCTCCCTGGCCGCCCTTCTGCCGGTGGTCTTCCTCCTTTCCGGCTGGCCCGGTTCCCGGAGCCGCAGGGGGCTCACCGCCATCCTGTACAGAACCGCCGGAGGCAGATCGGTTTACATCACCGAGGCCGTACTCCCCTGGATCGCGGGAACACTCCTGTCCTTTGCCGTGGCGATACTGGTGGATCCATCCCTGCCCTGGCAGTTCTGGATAGCTTCCCCCTTCACCGTTCTGGGTTTTTCGCTTCTTTTCCTTGCCCTTGAGGAACGCTTCAGGTACCCCGGCCGTGGGCTGCTGTTCCTTGTATGGCTCTATGGAGTCAGCAGGCAGGAAACCCCCGGGACAGCGGTCAAAGCCCTTCTTTTCACAGAGTATCCCGGCGGTGTGGTTGCCGGAGAGTGTCCTTCGGGAATGCATCCCGACTCCTACATACTTGCATCGCTGGCCTTTGTGCTGGTATCAGGGGGCCTGGCGGCTCTGTTCCGCCGGAAAGCCATTTGAAACCCTCTTCAGCCAGTTATCCAGGCTATCCAGTGCCCTGGCGGCCATTGCCTCTCTTCTGGCCTTCTTCCCCCCCCTTGCCCGTTTCTCCATAGGGGGAAAGAGTCCGTAGTTGATGTTCGATGGCTGATAGTTCTCCTCCTCCCGGCGGGTGGAGAAGCGAAGCAGAGAGCCAAGGGCTGTTTCCGCCGGGGGCATCGGGTCCACCCCGGCCACGGAGAGGGCGGCAAGCAAGCCCGAGGCGATGGATTCAATGTAGCCCTCCACACCGGTTATCTGCCCGGCGAAGAAGGTTCCCGGACGGGTTATAAGCTGAAGCCGGGAGTCAAGCAGTTCCGGACCGTTGATGAAGGTGTTCCGGTGCATGGACCCAAGCCTGAGGAATTCTGCATTCTCAAGGCCCGGTATCATCCGGAAGATCCTTTTCTGCTCGGAGTAGGTGAGCTTCGTCTGGAAGCCGACGAGATTCCAGGCCGTTCCTCCGAGGTTCTCCCTGCGAAGCTGAACCACTGCGAAGGGCCTTTCGCCTGTTCGGGGATCCTGAAGACCGACGGGTTTCATGGGGCCGAAGGCCAGTGACATTTCTCCGCCGTCGGCGATGGCCTCCACAGGCATGCAGCCCTGGAAATGCAGCTCATCCTCGAAATCCCTGGTGGAAACCCGGGATCCTTCCCTCAGCTCCTTCACGAAACTGGTGTACTCTTCCTCACTGAAGGGACAGTTCAGATAGTCGGTATCGCCGGGTTCTGAATACCTGCTCTGGAAGAAGGCCTTTTCCATGTCTATTGACTCACCGCTTATCACAGGGGCTATGGCGTCGTAAAAATAAAGTGATTCTCTTCCTGCAGCCCTGAGAATGCTCTCGGTCAGCACCGGTGAGGCAAGTGGACCAGCCGCGATAATCACAGGCGGCGGCGGCAGGGAGGTTACCTCGCCTTGAATGAACTCTATTCTGCCGTTGCTCCTGAGCATTCTCTCCACCTCGCCGCTGAAAACATCCCTGTCAACGGCCAGAGCGCCCCCGGCTGGTACCCGGGATCCCTCAGCCGCCCTGATCAGGAAGGAGCCGCACCTTCTGAGCTCCTCCTTCAGAAGCCCGGGAGCGTTGTGGAGCAGATCGGAACGCAGAGAGTTGGAGCAGACCAGTTCCGCCGGCAGACCGGTACGGTGGGCCGGGGTCATCACTCCTGGCCGCATCTCATGGAGCTTTACCGAAAAACCCCTGGCGGCCAGCTGGAGGGCCGCTTCCGATCCGGCCAGACCGGCACCTGTAACTGTGATATTCTTCACTGATTCCTCCCCGGGCCTTAACACCAGATTAACAACCGGTGGGTAATATACCCGTGGAGGTGAAGAAGATGGCTTTGGAAAACATCATTGGTTCGATAATACAAGCTACCGGAAGGACCCGCCCGGGAAGGATGGGTATACTGGAATCCGCAGGACTCCATTTCACCGATCCGGAAAGATACTCCGGCAGCCCCGGTCTCAGGGCAACAGGCTCCCCCGTCAGCGTCGCGGAGGGCTTCAGAGGCGACCGCTACATCAATTCAGCGCTGTTCCACGAAAGGGGATACGAGCTTGTGACATCTGTTACATGCTCTCTTCCCGCCTTCATCTGCGATGTCCGCCTGGGGGTTCCCAGGGTGATAAAGTCACCGGTTACCCTCCCGCTGGAAATACTGAAAAGGCTGGGAACCGCGGTGATAGTAAGCGACGGGAGCCGTCTCAGCTCGAGAAGGTACTTCAGGAGGGGAACCAGGCCTGAGATAACCCTCAGACAGATCGGCGACATAGAGCTGCTGGAATCCCTCATCACAGCTATCTGAATTTCCTTCCTGATTAGGATATTTTTCTGAAATCGCTTATTTTTGCCCCCTCAGGAGGTAAGAACGAATGTGCGGTTTCACCGGATACTGGTCTTTGGATCTCATGCCTGAAAGGGGCAGGGAATTCCTCGAGAACGCCTGCGGACTTCTTAGGCACCGGGGACCCGACGACAGCGGCGTACTGATAAGGGGCAATACAGGAATAGGCTTCGTGAGGCTGTCCATCCTCGATCTGGATACGGGCATGCAGCCCGTGGTGAACCCGCTGGACAGCACCGCCATAGCCTGCAACGGCCAGATCTACAATTATATCGAATTGAAGAGTGAGCTCCCCCGGGAACACTACACCACCTCAGGTGACATGGAGGTGGCGCTTAACGCCTACAGGCACCACGGACCGGAGTTCCCCGGAAAGCTCAACGGAATGTTCGCCGGTGTGGTGCATGACCCCATTCGTAACAGGCTGGTCCTCTTCCGGGACAGGTTCGGCATAAAGCCGCTCTACTATGTCAGGAACGGCTCAGGCCTCTTCTTCTCCAGTGAGATCAAGCCTCTCGCAGGGGCGCCGGAAGTTTCCCTGGAGCTCGACAGGAGGCTTCTGGCGGCATTTTTCAAATACAGGTATGTCCCCGGGGAAAGCACCATTTTCAGGGGCATCCGCAAACTGCCCCCGGCATCGGTTCTCATACTGGACACCCTCACCGGTCATTCGACCGTCAGATCGTACTGGGAATGGAAGTTCGAAGAAAACAGCAGCATCACCCTCTCAGAAGCGGATGAAGAGTTCAACAGGCTCTTCATCGATTCAGTTCGAATTCGGCTTCGAAGTGATGTGGAGGTTGGAAGCCTCATATCCGGAGGGATAGATTCATCGGCGGTTGCCAGTGCCGCGGCGGTGCACAAGCCCGACATCAAGCTCTTTACCATTGGCTTCAGTGAACCGAAATACGACGAGACCCGGGATGTGGACCGCTTTCTCTCACTTATGCCCCGACGGTTCGAAGGGGCCGAGAGCATCAGGGGAATATGCTCTCCGGACCATCTGGGGCTTCTTCCTGGAATAATCAGGTCCATCGAGGAACCCATTTCCCTGGGCACCATGGTGCCAACCGATCAGGTCTGCCGTCTGGCCTCCAGCAGGCTCAAGGTGGTCCTCACCGGCGAGGGTGCCGACGAGATCTTCGCAGGCTACCGGAAGTTCATTGTGGAAGCAGCCGCCATGGCTTATCCCGGTGCTTCCAGCAAAGAGCGGAAGAGGCTTTCAGAACTCTACCCCGAGATGCTCACCAGGCTGGGTGGCACCCCGGAAGACCACATAACCAGGCACATCGCCGGAGAACTGCTGTTCTCAGAAGGTGAACTGAAGGATCTTCTCGGCGCAGATACACCCATTGACTTCACCATTTCCGACTACATTCCCGAAGGGGTCTCCCGTATGGAGGAACCCATTTCCGCCATGCAGGTGATAGAGACCCTCACCAGGCTCCCCAACTATGTGAACCTCAGGCTGGACAAGCTCAGCATGAGGCACAGCCTCGAAACAAGGACCCCTTTCCTCGACTACAGGCTTGCGGAATTCGCGGGAACCCTTCCCCTGAACCTGAGAGTTAATCTGGCCACAGGCGGCGAGAAGTACATCTGCAGAGAGTCCTTCAGGACCCATGGCATACTCCCGCCGGAGGTAACAGGAAGGGCGAAGAAACCCTTCACCATGCCAATCGCCGACTGGTTTACATCCACTTCCTCCCTTCCCGAGTCCATCGCCGACATTCTCATGGGGAAGGAAGTGGATTCCCAGGGCATCCTTAACGGCGACCTGGTACGGAAGTATGCCGGAATGGTTACCGGTGAAGGGGTGGGCCCTGAAACCATGATATCAGCCGGGGACAGAGTCTTTGCAATGGTCGTTTTCACCCTGTGGTACGGTGAATTCATGAAAGGCATCAATTGAGATACAGGAATGAGTTCATGGAGCTGATACAGAGAAGGATCTCCGGCAGGATATCCAGAACATACGGCTTCGAGTACGAGCTGCTGGGTGAAAGACCACTTTCTCCCCGGGATCTCAGCGATGTGAAGGGCTGTCTCCCCTCCCTCGGCTTCACTGCAAGGGGTGACAGGATCGCCGATGAAACCGGAATGTACATCACCTTCGAACCCGGGGGTCAGCTGGAGTTCAGCAGTCCCCCCATCCCAGGCGATGACATGGCCCTGTTCGATTCACTGCTGAACACGATAGGAACCACCGTGGCCGCCATAAGGGACCGAACCGGTGTGAACTACATCCCTGTGGAGTACATCCCGGGGCGGGATTCAGCCCCGATGCTCCTTGAGGCGGACAGGTACAGAAGCCTCCACGAGCTTCTGGGAAAGACCAGCGACCGGGGACGGGAGATGATGAAGGGCACCGCGGCTATCCACCTCCATGTTTCCCTCAACTCCATGGATGAACTCCTTCGTCTCTGGGAGTTCATGTGTTCCCTTTCAAGGGAAGAGGGATTCGCCATGGGCCCGGACCGCAGGGATATATGGGACAGGACCGATCCCTCCCGCTGCGGTCTCACATGCTCCCGTGCGGATAACATCAGATCCTCCGGGATCCTGCTGGAAAGGCTGATACTCTTCGCCCTTGACGCAATCGACCTGCATGCGGGAATTCCATTCGGTGATATCTATCCCCACCCGGGCTTCAAGGATTTTCTGGAACACTTCACCACCATCTTCACCGATGTAAGGCTTAATACCAAGGGAATAACCCTTGAGCTGAGAACTCCGGACACAAGGCCGCTTCACATGTTCCGGGGAGCATGGATCACATTCCTCCACATGGTGCAGCGGATGATGGATGGCGAAAGCGTACATTCATTATGATTAGCCCACAGAAATTCAGGAGGGATCCGATTTTATGGAAAGAACGCCCAGAGACTTCATAAGGGAGATCATCGACAATGATCTCGAAACTGGAAAACATTCTGAGATAGTCACCAGGTTCCCCCCGGAACCCAATGGATACCTGCACATAGGTCATGCGAAATCCATATGCACCAACTTCGGCATTGCCGATGAATACAGCGGAAGGTGCAACCTTCGTTTCGATGACACCAACCCAGTCAAAGAGGAAACCGAGTTCGTCGAGGCGATCAGGAATGACATCAACTGGCTTGGGTTTGAATGGAGCAGCCTGAGGTTCGCCTCGGACTATTTCGAACAGATGTACCTCCTGGCTGAGAAGCTGATAGAAATGGGTCTGGCCTATGTATGCGACCTCTCAGCGGAAGAGGTGCGGAAATACAGGGGAACCCTCACTGAGCCCGGCAGGAACAGCCCCTACAGAGACAGAACCGTTGGCGAAAATCTCGACCTGTTCCGCAGAATGAAGGACGGAGAGTTTCCAGGGGGTTCCAGAACCCTCAGGGCAAAGATCGACATGGCAAGTCCCAACATGAACATGCGCGATCCAGCCATATACAGGATACTTCACCATGCTCACCACAGAACCGGCTCCAGGTGGTGCATCTATCCCATGTACGACTTCGCCCACTGCCTCGAGGACTCAATCGAGGGGGTCACCCACAGCCTCTGCACCCTTGAGTTCGAGGACAACAGGCCCCTCTACAACTGGTATCTCGAGAAACTGGACATGTTCAGGTCCAGACAGATCGAGTTCGCCCGGCTGAACCTGAACTATACCGTTGTGAGCAAACGATATCTCAGACACCTGGTTGAGAACGGTTTTGTGAATGGATGGGACGACCCCAGAATGCCCACCCTCTGCGGCCTGAGGCGCAGAGGCGTTCCGCCGGGAGCAATAAGGACCTTCTGCTCGACCATAGGCCTTGCTAAACGGAACAGCACCGTTGACATAGCCCTTCTGGAGAGCTGCATAAGGAACGAGCTTAACAGAACGGCGCCCAGGGTGATGTCCGTTCTCGATCCGGTGAAGCTCATAATAGAGAACTACCCCGAAGACAAAACCGAGTACTTCGACTATGTGGTTAACCCGGAAGACGACTCCGCCGGTGTTCGCAGCATTCCATTCACCAGGGAACTGTACATCGAACGGGAAGACTTCATGGAGGACCCGCCGAAGAAATTCTTCCGCATGTCACCGGGTATGGAGGTAAGGCTCAGATATGCCTATCTTGTTACCTGCACTGGCTTTGAAAAGGATGAGCATGGCAGGGTCACCGCCGTCAGGTGCACCTACGACAGGGAAACGACAGGGGGCAATCCCCCGGACGGCAGAAGGGTGAAGGGAACCCTTCACTGGGTATCGGCGGACCACAGCTTCCCTGTTGAGGTCAGGCTGTATGACAGACTGTTCGCCGAGGAGAACCCGATGAAGAAGGCCGATGAAGGCAGCTTCACCGACTCCCTGAATCCCCACTCCCTGAAAGTGATCGATAACTGCATGGTTGAGGACCACATGAGGGGATACCCGGCGGGTCATGTCTGTCAGTTCGAGAGGAACGGCTATTTCTCGATAGACCCCTGCTCCACCCCCGGGAAGATGGTATTCAACAGAACAATCACCCTTCGGGATTCCTGGACACGGCGGAAGAACTGAGAGCCGGGTAATTTGAGATACACACCGCGGGCAGATGCCGAGTTGCATCTGTTTGTTGTCTTTTCGAGCTGTTAATGTAAGTTCTGCTTCTGGTACACATTATGCTTAAGTGTAATGCAACTAGGAGGAGGATGATCGAATTGCTCTCCCTCACAGACCAGACTGAATCCAGAGACGCCCTCACCGGTCTTTATGACAGGTCGCTGCTTCAGCGCCTGGAGGGAGTGTTCGCCTCCAGAAAGTACCCATGGTCACTTCTGATCATAGATGTGGACCACTTCAAGCTTGTCAACGATATATACGGCCACCTCACCGGTGATGACATACTCGCCCATGTGGGTCAGACCATCAGGATCAATCTGAAAAGGAGCGACCACGCCATCCGTTTCGGTGGCGACGAGTTCCTTGTCGTTCTTCCGGAAACCGAGGGCAACAGCGCCCTTGATCTCGCCCAGCGGCTTCTTTACGAACTGGGGAACCGGGAGTTCCCCGGGGGTCTCAGGATAAGCGCATCCGTGGGGGTGGCGGAAAGCAGGCCCGCTGACCGCGAGCTGAAGGATGTCATTGCCATGGCCGACCAGGCCCTCTACAGGGCCAAGGAAACCGGAAGGGGCCGCTTCGTTCTCGCCGACAACCTGGGGGAAGCAACAGACAGAGAACCGGACTTCACCCACATGGTCGGCCGTCGCGACGATCTGCAGCTTCTTCGCGAAACCCTTGATCGCTCCCTCAACGGCGGCTCCATGTTCTGCTCCATCACTGGAGAACAAGGGATGGGAAAAACAAGGCTGGTACAGGAACTTAATAACTACTGTGATTTTAAGCAAACACCCCTTCAAATAATTGATATACATCCGGTAAGCGAAGAAATAACCTTTCTGGCGGTGAATGGATTGAAAAGGGGCCTGGAAAACCTGGATGAAAATTCACTGAAGAAAGTCATCAGGGATACCGGGCAGGTGGAGCAATCCACCGCGGAATACCTGGGGGAGTTCGGTTTCCCGATGAAAAAGCGTTCAGTGCCCGCTGAACCAAGGGAGGCCAGGGTACGGAGCAGAAAGGATTTCAGCAGGATCCTGTGTGCCCTTTCCTCTGTAAAACCGTTCGTAATGGTGCTGGACAATCTTCAATGGGCATCTCCGGAAAGCGTGGGCTACATGGCGGAGGTGTTTTCCGAAGCCGCAGAGCCTGGCCTGTTCTTTATCGCAATCAGTCGAAGCACCGATTCCATCGACCCCTTTGTTTCTCTTCTCCCCCCTTCCCGGCGGATCTCAATTCACCTGAGCCCCCTTAGCAGGTCCGATGTGAGGACCATGCTTTTCTTCGCACTGAAGTCGCCTGGGGTCCCGGCGGATGTAATTGACTACATGAGCAGACAGAGCGGAGGCAATACAGGCTTCCTCCAGATGCTTGTCGACTGGTGCATAGAGTCCGGTACCCTTGGTGTCGGTAATGGCCATACAGCGAGGTGGATCGAGCCAGGGGAAGACGCAACCCCACCGGGTGTGCGGCCGATGCTGGAATCCATCCTGGAGAACATTTCCGGAGAGGAGATGAAGGTGCTGAAACGCTCGGCCATTGCCGGGAGCTTTCTCACTCTGGGTCTTCTAAGCCATCTTACCGGCATGGGGGAACTGACCCTCGCGGAAATACTTGATGGCTTCGTGGAGTCCGGGCTTCTCCTCGACGACGGCCAGGGCTACCAGTTCAAGTTCGGTGTATTGCGGAGCTATCTGGTATCCCGGATATCCCCTTCCCTGAGAAGCATCCTCCACGAGAAAACAGCCGCCGCCCTCGAACAGGGAAGAACCGAGCTGAGCGGCGAAGTGCTCACGGAAACAGCCAGACACTACTGCTGCAGCAGAAACGCTGAAAAAGCCCTCTCTTTCTCCCGTCTTGCAGCCCTGCAGACCTTCAGGGAGGGCAAGCATTCACAGTCCATTCACTGGTACAGGGAATATTTGAGTCGCCTTCCGGCGGACGCATCCTCCGAAGAGCTCTTCAGGGTCCACCTCAACATGGGTACCCTGTTCTCAATAACAGGCAAGGCGGAAGAATCGGACAGGCACATGAATACCGCACTGGAAATGGCATCGAACCCGGTTGACCGGACCGAAGCCTTCCGTCGGCTTGGGGACAGCTACAAACGGAGAAGCATGTATTCAAAGGCGCTGGAAATGTTTGAAGAGGCTGTTTCCATTGGTGGTTCTGTGGAAGAAAGGGACCCGGCGGTAATCGGCAGTATGGTGGGTTCTCTCCTGGAGTCATCCTTCATAAGCAGAATACAGGGAAAACGGGAAGAAGCCGGTAAGATACTTGAAATGGCCAAGCAGCTCATCGATGAATCACCCGGAGAGCTGGACGGGGCAGTACAGGGTCTGTACTACGCCAGGCTTGCAGATCTGGAATCCGAAGCCGGATCTCCAGCCAGGGCGCTGGATTACTACAGGACCGCCCTCGACATCTCCATCAGGCATAACGACCCCGGTGGTGAAGCCCTCATACTGAACAACATGCACGGCCTCCTGGAACTCAGCGGCCACTACACAGAAATGCTGGACACACTGAAGCAGGTGGTGCGTCTGAATAACCGTCTGGATGACCAGCTGGGGCTGGCCATAGCCTACTACAACATTGCCGAGGCCTACACTCATCTGAACATGCTCGATCTCTCCAGAAGGTATTTCCAGCTCTATATCGAGCTCAACAGCAGGATTCAGAACAGGCTTGGAATGGGCTATGGTCAGCTGGGGCTGGGCAGGCTCTTCGCCCTTCAGGGAAAGTACGATAAGGCCGAGCAGTACCTCATGAACGCCTGCGACATCTTTGAAGAACTGCTCTGCACCGAAACCCTTCACCATTCCCGGCTTGAGGCTGCCGCGGTCCGGATCTGCCGCTCGGATCTTTCAGGGGCCCTGAACACGCTGAACGGAATGGAAGACTGCGAGATGTCACGGGACATTTCCAATCGGTTCATCCACCTGCGGGGCTATCTTCTTGTTCTCACCGGAGAATCGGTTGACCGGGGCATCTTCATGATAGAAAGCTCAATAAGGAACGCCGACAGCCTTTCCCCCTTCGATGTGGTTTTCATGTACGGGAACCTCTTCAGGGCCTACATGGCTTCAGGTTCCGATGAGCAGGCCCTCCACACCCTCTCCAATGGCGTAGAGGTTCTCAAAAGCACCATGTCCTCCATAACCGCCGAATCCATAAGAAATGGGATACTCTCCCGGTCGGATGTGAAGGAATACCTCGCCACATGCGAGAACAGGGGCATTGCCTGCTCCCTCTGAACCGGTTAAAATCCAGTATCCATTTAACACGACAGGGGGGCTCACAATGCCAGGAAGCTTTTCAGCGAAGGACCGGTTCAGATACGCCTTCGACACCATGATGTCCCGGGGAACGGCAGGTCTTATCATCTGGCTGGGAATACTTTCCCTGGTGCTGATCGTCCTTTTCTCTCTCATGGTGATGTTCACCGGTACCGCTCCAAACGAGGAAGGTTTCCCCACACTTCTCTGGATGAGTCTCATGCGAACAATGGACCCGGGCACAATCGGAGGCGACCAGGGAAGTCCCGGATTCCTGGCCAGCATGCTTATAGTGACATTCAGCGGGATATTCATCTTCAGCACCCTGATAGGTATTCTCACCACGGGGCTGGAAGCAAGGCTGGACGACCTGAGGAAGGGCAGATCCCGGGTGGTCGAAAAAAATCACACCGTCGTTCTGGGATGGTCTGAGCAGGTGTTCACTATCATTTCCGAGCTTTCCATCGCCAACGAGAACCAGAGCAAGCCATGTGTGGCGATAATGGCTGACATGGACAAGGTATTGATGGAAGACGAGATAAGGGAAAAAGTCCCCATGCTGAGGAACACCAGAGTGGTTTGCAGAACGGGAAGCCCGGTGGAACCCTCCGATCTGGATAAGATGAGCCTTCACACAGCCAAGTCGGTGATAATCCTTTCCCCGGATGGAGACAACCCGGATCCCGAGGTGATAAAGACCATGCTAGCCATCACAAACAAAGCGGGCAGGATGGAGAAACCTCCACACATAGTGGCCCTCATAACCGATCCGGAGAATGTCGATGCGGCAAGAATAGTCGGGGAAAAATACGCCGAGATAGTTCTGGCCGGGGACATCATCGCCAGAATGGTTGCCCAGACATGCCTTCAATCAGGTCTTTCCGTGGTATACCAGGAACTTCTGGACTACGGCGGCGACGAGATCTACTTCCACAGCCAGGGGGAACTCGCCGGACGGACCTTCCGTGAAGTGCAGCAGATGTACGAAACAAGCTGTGTGATTGGGGTAAAGAAGGAGGGAGCCCCCCCCGTTCTCAACCCCCCCATGGAAACCATCATCGAGGAGAGCGACCAGATCATAGCTGTTTCAGAGGACGACGACACCATCGTGCTCTCCGGTCAGACAAGTCCCCCTATCCAGAATGGTCACATCCTTCACGAAGACCCTCCAGACAGAGAGCCCTCAAGGATAATAATGCTGGGCTGGAACTGGAGGGCTCCAATAATAATACGTGAGCTTTCAAACTATCTCAGTCCCGGCTCCCGGCTCATGCTGGTAGCCGATGAGGGCTTCTGCTCCCCTGCTGTCCCGGGAGAGCTGGAGAATCTGGAGGTGGAATACCTTCCCGGCCGAACAACGGACAGAACCCTTCTTGAAAGCCTCTGTATCGAAAACTATCACCACATTCTCATACTCAGCTACTCCGACGCCATGGGCGCCCAGGAAGCCGATTCCAGCACTCTAATGACACTTCTGCACATCAGGGACATCGCCGGAAAGCTGAACAGGAACTTCTCCCTGATCACCGAGATGAGGGACATACGGAACAGAAACCTTGCTGAGATAACCGGAGCGGACGACTACATAGTAAGCGATCAGGTCCTGAGCCTGCTTCTAACCCAGATCTCAGAGACAAGGGAGCTCAGCGCCGTGTTCTGGGACCTTTTCGACCCCGACGGCTCCGAGATCTACCTCAAACCTGTCTCCAGGTATGTCAGATGCGGGGTACCAGTCGACTTCCATACAGTTACCGCCAGCGCTTCCGAACTGGGAGAAACGGCCATTGGATACAGGATTAACTCTCTAAGGAACGATTCGTCGAAGTCATACGGGATCACCGTAAACCCGCCGAAGGGAGAAACCGTTATCTTCCACAGGGAAGACATGATAATCGTTCTTTCAGAAGACTAGGAGGCACAATGACTTTCATTCTCATTACAGCTGCCCTTCTGACAGGAGCACCCCGCCCCGCAGCAAGCCCTCTGGAGGCTTTCAACAGCGGCCAGCTCTATCTGCTTTCACTTGAAACATGCACCGACACCGATCGCGATCAGTGGACATCGATTCCGCTGGTTTCCCATTATTCCGGTTCCCGGTCCCGGCGGGGGATCGATACTGCATCATGGAACTCGGTCATGCTGGAGCTCTGGAACGGGATCAATGTCCCGGAAACGAACTTCACCATAAGGGCGGGAGACGAGTATCTGCTCTACAGCAACTACACACTTATGTACTCCAGTTCATCCGGTCGTGTGGACATTCCTATAATGCCGGAAGAGCTGTGGGCGATCCTAAGCCACAACAGAAGACCAGCCCCGCCATCCACCGGACAGATATCCATGGAGGCGTGGTATCCCGGGCTGGAATCGCCGGTAACCTCCTTCGTGGCCGCCTACACCCCGACAATGCCGGTAATAGAGACTCTTCTTGCAAGGGGCCGGCAGGCTATTCAGCCGGAATGACCCTCCTGGCCGTGTGATACCTGCGAAGGTAGTTGGGCTGGTCGATGGGTGTTATCACAACGCCCCTGTCCTGCCAGGAGGAACAGTGGATGAAAACGCCGTCTCCCATGTATATGCCCGCATGTGTGGGGTTATGGAAGATCATTATGTCCCCGGGCTGAAGGCTGTCCCTCTCAACGAACTCCCCAACACTCTCAACGGCTGAAGCGGTTCTAGGCAGCGGTATACCATGGTCATTGAATACACGGTATGTAAGACCGCTGCAGTCGAAACCGTTCTCATCGGCCCCGCCGTAGACATAGGGAACGCCAAGGTAGGACTCTGCCTGGGCCAGGATGGACTCGACCAGTCCAGGTGTATCTTCCCCTGAAACCGAAGGCGAATCAACATCCGAAGCCTGGCCGGAAAGGGAAATGCTTAAAATCAGAAAACACAGATAGATCATGGGTTCCTTTCTTTTTTTGCGCTATACCCCGGGGAAGCGCAAAAGTTCGGTGCCCCTGCCTATCCGCCCAGTACCTCGAGGGTCTTTTCCGCCTTTTCCAGGTCCTCTGCGCTTACCATCAGTCTTATCCCGCCCCTGCGGACCGGGGAAAGGCCCATCAGCATTCCGCCGCAGTCATCAGCTCTGATGATGGACTGTATGCCCTGTTCCAGGAGGAGACCACCGGCGATCTCCGCCTCGTACCTGTTATCGAATGTACTCACTGTCTTCAGCTCACTCAATTCTGCCTCCGTCAATGTTTCATCTGATCCACGGTGCCAATCCGCCCGAAGTTACTGCATATGCGTATCATGCTTTATCCATTGCATAACAATAGCTTGGCGAATCTATTTGTCAAATTTACGGATGGCCTCGCCCCTGAACGAGTTCCATGGCGTATTCCATCACAGGGTCCACCCCCGCTGCGAAGTCCCCCGGGGTTGCCTCCACGAGTATGTCTGGGGGAAAGCCCGTTTCCTCAACCCAATCCTTCTCATAGGTAAGGATGGTGGAAACAGCGGACCGGACCACCCATCCCCCCTGGATCCCCAGGGGAACGGGGATTCCCATTTCCGTTACACTGCCCCCGGTGGTATCGCCCAGTATCACAACATTCGGGAAAACTGCCATGTTCACCGCCATGTCCTCGGCGGCCTGTGTGCATCCACCGCCCACAAGGAGGTAGACGGTGCCGGTGAACTGCACCGGGCCGGCGGGGACTATCGAGGGGCGCCAATCATGATACTGGCCATATTCAGGGCCAACCCTGGTTCTATACCATGCGCAGACCCTTGCCTTGGAAGTAAACCTGCCCATTGCGGTGTGATCGAAGTTATGGAACATGGCCCTCTGGCCTCCGGGATTCATACGGACATCCAGTATCACAGCTGGAACACCCAGGTATGCGCAGTTTGAAACGAAGGAATCCAGAGCAGCCACCGCCAGGGTATCGCCCTGGGTGGGAAACTCGTCGAAGAAGGCATAGGGCAGCAAAGCGGGATCGCACCATCCGAACCCATCCACGTACCCCTGGAATCCACCGGGTTCCAGGTAGTTCTCCATGAGCACCTGGGTGTCCACATTGGGCTGGAACTCTTTTTCATAGGTGTATATGGTATCCTGCAGCTCCATGGAGTAGATGATGATCGCCGGGTCCTGAAGCTCAGCCAGCATCCCGGTGATCACCGTCCTCAGCTCCTCTTCGGTTGAACAGTCAACAGCCTGGGGATAGTATTCCCGGCACAGCTCCATCCAGTCGGCCCCCTTGAACAGGAACAGAGGATAGTTCATTTCATAGGAATCCCATACCATGGCGAAACCCGAGAGATCAAGTTCCGGGCCGGGGGAAATACCCTGGGGATCGTGAAGGCAGCTCGAAGCAAGAAGCAGTGAAAACACCAGCAGAACTCCTGAAACACACTGAAGCCTTCCAGGAATGGTCTCAGTAGGAAAGAACATAGATGTCACCCCCTCCGGAAACCTGCATGTCCAGCGGGTATCCCTGAATATCCACCGAATGGACTATTTCCGCCGGGTCCCAATAGTAGTAACGTGATAATCGGCAGGTCATATCCCCCAGATAACTGAGTACGATTGCATGATTGTAATCTCCGGCGTCGGCGGTTCTGTGAAGGCTTCCCGGAGCGGATACTTCCCCTGTGAAAGATGGTACAGGAGGAACGGTCATGTTGGCGTAGGGTTCCAGCAATCCCAGGGTGGTTTGCCTCACCGCCGCAAGATATGCTGAGTTCGCAATTGCCCCCAGGGCTGTGAAGGAACCGGAAACATCTGCCACATAGGTCTTCCGTATGCCGCCGGCGGCCATGGTCTCCACTCGGTAAACCAGCTCCGATGTCCCAACGATGAGTGTATCCGCCCCCCACAGAGCCTCCATGCACTGTACTATCTGGGTGCCGAAAAAGTGAGTATTGGCCAGGTTCAGGTTGTCCGAAAGCCGGACCTGGTAGATATTGTTGGAAGAAGCGTCGGCTACCCAGAGGTATCCGGAGTTACCGGCGGTCACTTCCAGGTCGAAGGGGGAGGTTCCCAGCGAGAATTCATCCAGCACTTCGCAGTCGGGAATGCTCAGCTCCAGTATCTTTCCCGTTGCTCCAATAAGGTAAGCGGTTCCCTCTGTGGGGCTGAACACCATTCTTCCATATCCCGATGCGGATGCCGGACCCACCTGATGCTCTCCGATAAGCTCCCTTGATTCGGCGTCAAAGGAGTAAACTATACCCTCGGTGGATGCCACGAAAACCATCCCGGGTACTATCATCATGCTCCTGGGTGCTGTCATCTCGGGGAAGGACGCCACAAGTGAAAGATCCTCCGGAGAGTAAACACGAAGGGATGATTCCCAGCTGAGGTCGTATTCTGTTAACCTGGTGCAGGAAAGCCCCATGAATGAAGCAAGGAGCGCCAGAAGGAAGCATCTTACCATGACAGCACCGCCTGAAGCTGGTAGTGCCTGGCCGGTGACCAGGCCCTCGGGTTGCCCATTTCACCTGTGGGGTCTCCGGTGGTGTGGAAAAGCCCGGTGTCGTAGATGTGCACTATGTTCTCCCTGTTGAACAGATTAAAAATTCCGAACATCAGTTTGAGTTCGCTCCCTGCTACTTCGATATCCCTGGAAAGGCTCAGGTCGGTCTGCATGGTGAAGGGCCTTCTTTCGGTGTTCGTCTCCACCAGCTGGGAACCGGATACCGGAAGGGTATAGGGCGTTCCGCTTCCATACCTCCAGGAAAGGGATACGGCGCTGTTCTCCATAATGTGGAATCCGGCTATCTCAGGACCCTCGGACTGGAAGGAGGTCAGTTCCATGCTTGCCCCGGCCTGATGGGTCTGGTCCCAGTCAAGAAAATTGTCTTCCTTTGAGAGGTAAACCACTCCGAACTGGGCGTAGTTGTATCGTGAGAGCATTGAAGAGTACCTTCCCTTGGCCATGGAGAGGGTGTAGAAAACCTGGCCGGATAGCCTGCCCCCGGACATCCTTGTGAGGGAGGTTTCCAGACCCCTTACATTTCCATGGCTGTCATCGTTGGTAAACACATAGAACTGCCCCTCGCTGTGGTCCGAGGTGCTCACAAGCCCGGTGATGTCCTTGTTGTAGAAGGAGAGAGCAACATCCGTGAACCTGTCGAGTTCCTGCCTGATGCCCACCTCGAAAAGAGTGGTCAGCTCGGGGTCAAGATCTGGGTTACCGGCTACCACCCTGCTGGAGCCGGTGCTGAAAGATGTCTGCAGGAAAAGGCTGTTCATGGGAGGCATCTGGAAGTAATGGCCGTATGTGGCGAAGAATAGAGACCTTTCGCTGAATGGAACAGAGAAGCTGAACCTGGGACTGATGTGGGTCTTGGGCTCCACATCGGTTTCGCCCCCCTCCTCCTGGGAGAAAACAGCGGTGTTGGCATCGAAGTAGTCCGCCCTCACACCTGCGGTGGTGATGACACCTCCGGAGAACCTGTAGCTGCCCTGGGCGTACACCGACGCCGAATGGGGGTATGCGTTCCAGAGGGACAGGTAGGATGTGCCGGGGGCCAGGCAGTAGACATTGTAATGGTACAGATCGTAGTAGTTGCCCTGAACACCGGTCTTGAACCTGATCCTTGGATTGGGATTGTAATCGAGGCTGAGCACAGCCGTGGAGACCTTTGCCTTCGAGTCGTGCCACACATTCCTGTGAAGCCCGTTGTAAAAGAATCCCAGTGAGTCTTCGACAAGGGTCGGCGGTGAGTACTGGGTGAGCCAGAAGATGGGATTCGAGCCCTCCCCGACATATCCGCCGTTCTCGTCATGGATCCTGTTCCAGTTCTGGTACTGCACATGGCCGAAGGTAAGGTCGATGCTGGTTTTGTCGCCGATGAGCTGTGAGTAGTTCAGTATGGCGCCTCCGGTTTCGCTGAACATCTCGGGAAGGGCATAGTCGTGGCTCATTGGCGGGTACATGGAACCCTCAACAAAGGAAAGGTCATCGTAGTTCTCCCAGGCCCACTGGTTCCAGCCCCGTTCCCTGTAGGAACCGATCCCGCTGACTGATATCCTCGTTCCCGGCACAGGCCTGCAGGTAAGCTTGGCTATGCCCGAGCCGTCGTTGAGCCAGTTGTATGACCAGTTTCCCCTTGTATCCGTGTTATCGGCACCGCTTGTGGAGAACTGTCCGGAGAAACTGAAGGACGTCTCCCCTGGAAGATCGACTCCTATGGAAGGCAGAAGGTCTTCGGTAACCGGTTCCGGGCCTGAAACGGAGAATTCCCCGCTCATCAGCCCGGTCCTGCACTGGTCAACATCGATGCTTTCCATGAAAACCTGTTCACCGGAGCTCAGCATGCCGGTGGAGGTCGCCCCGGTTCTGCCGTAAATGGCAGCCTCCAGCTGGTCTCCACCCTCTTTGCCCACGAGGTCAACAATTCCGGAGAGGCTGTTTCCGTACTCGATGCTAAGCCCTCCGGTCATCAGCGTGGCCCCGGACACCGCCGACATGGGTATATCGAAGTTGAACCTGTTGTCCATCGGGGAGCGCAGGGATATGCCGTCGAGAACATAATCCACCTCCCCGGCCCTTCCACCCCGGACGTGGAGCTCGCCGTCCTGCTGTACAACGCCGGGCTGCGTGGCTATGGCATCCACTATCCCGCTCACTGACATGGTTCGCATCTCCGACAGGTCCAGCTGGTAGGCCGTGGCGGGAACGTCCCTCAATATGTGGGTCCTTGTGTCTATCACACGGATAACCGTGGAACCGCTGGCGTCCTCTCCCAGGGCGAAATCTATACGGCTGGTATTGTCCCCCAGAACGGTAACCCCCTCCACCCTGGAGGTCTCCCTGCCTACCATTCTGGCTATCACCGTGTAGGTACCGGGATCGAGGGCAGGAATGACATACTCGCCATGGGCGCTTGTCATTGCGCCGAAGGGGGTTCCCTCGATGGTCACAGTGGCTCCGACAAGGGGATTCCCGCTCTTATCCTCCACAAGTCCGGTGATTATCCCGGTGGAAGAAGCAAGAGAAAACGATGCCAGGAGGGGGATAAGGATAACTGTGCACTTCACATGGACCTCCAGTATTCAAACAATGGTTTTATCTGATTTCTGCAGTGAAGAATCTATCGCAAAATCAGCTCCAGTGCATACTCGAACACCGGGTCTGTCCCGGCGGCAAGATCAGCCGGAGTTGTCTCAACGAATATATCCGGAGCCATTCCGTTTCCTTCCAGCCAGTTACCATCGCGCAGATAGATCGTGGTCTTCGGTATCCGTACATGGATATCTGAAGATGAAATAAAGGTGGTCGGGATGGATACACTCCCCATGGTGGTATCTCCAACGGCGACTACATTGGGATTGAACATGAAGTCGGTGCAGAGCCATTCAATGCCGCCCCGTATCTGCTCTCCTGTCAGGAGGATGATATCCCCCTGAAAAACCTCTCCCGAATATGATTGCACGGCCTGGGGATCATCAAAGTAGTTATCGTAGTCAGGGCCATTCCGCGTTCTCTTGATGTATGTATTATAGATGGTGCCCGTGAACCTTCCCGGAAGGTCCTCGGGGTAGAAGAAGGTCCTTGTTCCCTGATGCCTGAGATCAATAATGATGGTTTCAACACCGGCATCGTTGCATTCAGCGATGAACAGACCCGCAAACTGGGCAATGTCGCCTTCGTTTCCCAGCAAGTTGCTCAGATTCACGTATGGAAGCAGTTCCGGGTCACAGTATCCCAGTCCCAGTGTATCTTCGTAATAGCCGTAATCATTAAGATAGTTGTCCACCAGAGTGATGTAATCTGAATTGGAGAAAAAGACCTCAGATGTGGGGTAAACCCAGTCCTCGGAACTGGGATAACCTTCCTCCTTTTCGAAACACACCACGGGATCTCCTATCTCCGCCAGCATCTCTTCCAGGATCAGATAGAACTCCTCCATCGTAGCGCATTCCAGAAAAGCATCGTAGTATTCATTACCGATGATCATCCAGTCGATGTCCTTGCAGGCAAAGAGCACTGTATTGTTCTGGTAGGCAATCCATATCCCGGTGAAGTCCTCCATGTGGTCGGCTGGCTTCTGGATCTCCCCCGGTGAGTACAGACACCCCAGCAGCAACAGAAAAAAGGAGGAGGCAAGTGGATAAGGTCCTCTCATCACTGCACCTCCATGCTCAGAACATATACCAGGCCGCTGCCCGAGCAGGTGAGATCAATGGGGGCTCCGGCAACATCAGTGCTTTCCACAGCCTCCAGTACAGGATCGAACCTGTAAAGCCTTGATACACCTTCGCCCTGATAGCTAAGTATCCAGGCATAGCGGTCCTGATCGCAATCGAGCATGAAACTCAGTCCGGAAAGCTCCAGATCATTGCTTGATACCAGCGTTGGAGAATCAGGTGTCAACGGGTCGTAAAACCAGTACATGGTGAACACCTCGCCCAGGTTGTTGCAGCAGACATAGAGATCATACCAGGGAAAGTAGACAAAATCGTCTATCAGCTCCTCGGAAGGGAACAGATACTGAATTCCGAACAACTGGTCCATTATTATGGCAGATACACCATATTCGGTGGCTATCAACGTGGTATCCGAATGGGAAGTTGCGATGGCGTTTATGCCGCCTGATGGGCTAATCCAGGTATCAATATAGTTGTTTGTACTGCTTCGATATATTAATACTGAATTAGTAGAGCCGTCACCGATGAAGGTGTATGATGGATATGTATTCGATGAGGCAATGCAAGAAGGGGACAAGCAGGCATTGAAAGTGTCCAGCACCTCCAGGGTCGCCAGCTTGATCTCGTAAATAGTAGATAAGGGACCTATTACATAAATCGTGCCTTCGGTCGGGCTTTCCGCGAAGGTGGAGTATCCCGTTGCTCCAGACTCTCCGATGAGAACCGTTTCAACGATCTCCAGTGATTGTGAATCAAGCTTCAATATCCTTCCCTCACTGGTAAGTATCAGAACATATCCTGGAACCGTGAGAATGCTTCTGGCCTCCCTGAAACCATCCGCCTGTCTTACGATCTGAAGATCACTGTCGTACACAATGATGGAAGCCTCCACCAGAACATCATACTCGGTGATATCGGTACAGCCGGCCAAGGCCAGGAAAATGCTTGAAAGAAATACATTACAGGCGTTGATCCTTGTCATGAAAGTTCCTCCGTGATCTCAGGAAAACCGAAGATGCATTTCATATGGCTCCGGATTACCATGACATCACCGCCGAGAACATAAAATGTCTTGCGGGAGACCATGATCTGGGATTCCCCATCTCCCCGGTGGGATCACCCTGGGTATGAAACAGCTCGGTATCGTAAATGTGAACGACATTCTTCCTGTTGAATGCATTGCCTATCCCCATCATTAGTCTGATCACACCACCGGCGAGATCGAACCCCCTCGATACCGTGATATCCGTCTGCATTGTGAAGGGTTTCCTCTGGTTATTCGTTTCCACCAGCTCGGAACCCGAAGGGGGAAGGGTATAGGGCGTTCCGCTGCCGTACCGCCAGGATACGCCTATGGCAGAATTCTCGAAGGGGAAAATACCGGCCATCTCTGGTCCCTCCGACTGAAATGTTCTGTAATCCACTGTAGCCCCGGCCTGGTGGGTCTGGTCCCAGTCGAGGTAGTTGTCTTCCCTGGATTCGTACACTACTCCTGACTGGGCATAGTTGAACCTGGAAAGCATGGAGGAGTATCGTCCCTTGGCTATCGAAAGGGTGTAGAAGACCTGTCCAGACAGGTTGCTGCCGGACATCCTGCTCAGGGAGGTCTCGATACCCCTTACACTTCCATGGCTTTCATCGTTGGTGAACACATAGTACTGACCCTGGCTGTGATCCTCGGTACTCAAAAGCCCGGTAATGTCCTTGTTGTAGAAGGACAGGGAAAGATCGCTGTACCGGTCGAGTTCCTGCCTGATCCCAACCTCGAAGAGTGTCGTTAACTCTGGATCCAGGTCGGCGTTTCCGGCTACCACCCTGCTTGCCCCTGTGCTGTAACTGGTTTGGAGGTACAGGCTGTTCATGGGAGGCATCTGGAAGTAATGACCGTATGTGGCAAAGAAAAGGGACCTTTCGCTGAAGGGGACGGAGAAGCTGAACCTGGGGCTGATGTGGGTCTTTGGCTCCACATCCGTTGCGCCCCCCGCCTCCTGTGAAAAAACAGTTCTGTTCGCATCGAAGTAATCGGCCCTGACCCCTGCGGTGGTTATTGCTCCGCCTGTGAAACGATAACTGGCCTGGGCATAGGCCGTTGCTGAATGGGGATAGGCGTCCCATAGTGACAGGTATGAGGTTCCGGGAGAGAGGAAATAGACATTGTATTGATAAAGGTCGTAGTAGCTGCCTGCGAGTCCTGCCTTGAAGCGCATTCTGGGATTCGGTGTGTAATCGGTGCTCAGCATGCAGGTCGTTACCGTAGCCTTTGAATCGTGCCATACATTTCTGTGAATTCCATTGTAATAGAATCCCAGGGAATCCTCTACAAGGGCTGGAGGAGAGTACTGGGTCATCCAGAAAGCCGGGATCATTTCCTCCCCGACATATCCGCCATTCCAGTCATGGATACGATTCCAGTTCTGGAAAAGCACATGCCCCAGGGTAAACTCCATACTTGTCTTGTCCCCTATGAGCTGAGAGTAGTTGACAATGGCCCCCCCGGTTTCACCGTACATCACAGGAAGGGCGAAATCATGATCCCCTGGCAAATACAGCACTCCATCGATCATGGATAGGTCTTCATAATTGTTCCAGGCCCATTGATTCCATCCATGCTCCCTGTAGGAGCCGAACCCGCTGATGGACAGCCTTGCCCTCGGGGCTGGTCTGTATGTCAGCTTTGCCAGGACTGAACCGTCATTAAGCCAGTTGTAGGACCAGTTCCCACGGGTATCGGTGTTGTCCGCGCCGCTTCTGGAAAACTGTCCCGTCAGGCTGAAAGTTACATCCCCGGGAATTTCTATTCCCATTGAAGGAAGGATCCTGCCGGTAAACGGGTCGGGGCCGGATACTGAAAACTCGCCGTTCTGTAGATCTGTCCTGCACAGATCGGTGTCAATGCTCTCCATGAAGACCTCCTCGCCGGAGGAAAGCATACCGGAGGTCATATCACCCATCCTGCCGTGTATGGTTGCTTCAAGACGGTCACCGCCTTCCTTCCCGATGATGTCCACCACTCCTGAAAGGCTGTTTCCGTATTCAATGCTCAACCCACCGGTCATTAGAGTGGCTTCTGAAACTGCCGAAACGGGAAGGTCGAAGTTGAACCTGTTGTCCATAGGAGACCTCAGGGAAATGCCATCAAGAACATAATCCAGCTCACCGGCCCTTCCACCTCGTACGTGGAGTTCTCCATCCTGCTGTACGACTCCAGGCTGGGCCGCTACCACATCCACTATTCTGCTGGATGTCATCGTTCTCATTTCAGAAAGATCGAGCTGGAAGGCAGTGGCGGGAACATCCCGGAGGATATGGGACCTTGAACCGATAACCCTTATGACAGTGGAGCCGCTGGCGTCCTCAGAAAGCTGAAAATCAATTCGGCTTGTGTTATCGTTCTGCACTATCACACCCTCAACCCTTGAAGTCTCCCTGCCAACCATTCTGGCCATCACTGTGTAGGTGCCGGGCTCGAGGGCGGGAATGACATACTCGCCATGGGCGCTTGTCATGGCGCCGAAGGGGGTTCCCTCGATGGTAACCGTAGCTCCCACAAGGGGATTCCCGCTCCTGTCCTCCACAAGCCCGGTGATTATCCCCGTGGAAGAGCAAATGGCGGAAGCAGCCAAAAAGGCCAACAGCAATAGGGCTCTTTTCATTGAATTCCTTCACTGTGTAATTCTGTAACAACACCATTAATTAATCAGCGTACTATTATGAATACAAAATCTGGACTCCCGGGTCAACGAAGTTATCTTCCCTCACCGGGTATCATGCTTATTCTGTTGCATTGCATTTTGTTGCGGGATCTATTTGTCAAATTTACGGATGGCTTCGGCCCTGACGGATGGCCTCGGCCCTGAATCGGGTAGGCTGTAGTTTCGCAACTACCGCCTACCACAGCACGGTGCGTACGGTTCCGTACACGGCGCTTCCTGTGTTGCTCTTCTAATCATCATCTTTTCAAGCAGTGAGTACAAGCCCATGCTGTTAAATAATCTTAAGGGATAAGCCGTATTCATGTGCGAGTTCCCGCTGTTGAACCACGGGCCTCGCCCGTTGCTCGCGCTCTGCCTCGCCCTGTCCAGACTTAGTCCTCTGTTCATCAGTTTCTTCACACGGAACCGAGGCCGTTTCCATTGACGCCACATCAAGTTGCGCAGGTGTCTGCGTATCCAGCTGTCCAGCTCCTCGAAAACGTTCTTAACCTCGACCAGTGAAAAGTAATTGAACCAACCCCGCAGTTTCGGATTCAGCTCCTCATTGATGAATCGCTTAAGGTTACGACCCCGTCCTCTATGAAAACACTTTACAAGGTTCCTCTTCATTCGGTGTACCGACTCCTTTGCAACCTTGAGTTTGGGTTCCCTGTTACTGGTCATGCTATAACCAAGGAATTTCCGTTTTCATGGACGGTCTACCGCACTCTTCTCACGGTTCACCTTCAGCTTGAGCCTTTTCTCCAAAAATGCGCTGATCGATTCAAATACCCGCTGTCCGCTACGCTCCGTCTTTACATAGATGTTGCGTCGAGTGGCCAGCGGGAACCTCCCCCGCTGGCTCTCTCCGAACCGGACATGAAAGTCTCCCCTCATCCGGCTCTTATTGTTCAGCCTACGCATAGAGTAGTCTCCAGTGAGCAAACAAATTTGGTTCTCTGCGTGATATACGCCTTAACCACTGTGCCGCTCTCCGGCGATGCCCTCTAAAACGCTTGAATTTCCTTGTTGCCCACATCACCAGACGGTGATTCAGGCATTGAAATATTGGAAACAACTCTGACTTGTAAAACTTGCCATAATAGTTTATCCATCCCCTTATCGCAGGATTAGATAATCTGGCTAAATCCTCCAACTCAAAGTTGCTGCGTTTGGGCCAGAGCCATCGTCTTGATTTATGCCGTATCGTTTTCGCTGCTTTCTTGCTGATTGCGGGTGTGAAATTGATAAAGAACTTTCCCCACTTATTCTTTGATCTTCTTGCTCTAAAAGTGTAGCCAGGAAAATCAAAGGTAGTGCAGGAGTATTCCCTTCGTCTGTCATCATCCTTGCAGTAGACAATCTTTGTCTTCTCAGGATGAAGTTCCAGTCCAACTTCAAACATCCGCTCGCTCAACCTTTCTTTCAGCTCATTTGCTTGAGTCCTACTTTTACAGTGACAGACCGCATCATCCGGAGTTATAACCGAAAGTTGTGGAT
>NPIE01001332.1_pt1 | contig 142055 bp, 108 predicted proteins | sample 8637661 | NCBI WGS metagenome assembly NPIE01 (sample SAMN07420842, study PRJNA396082) | bioreactor metagenome | isolation source: sample BA12 brine-fed electro-methanogenic bioreactor BA | place: Japan: Kochi | collected 2016-12-09
CTCGTTTCCATCGTCCATTCTCCCACTGCCGGCCGCCCCCGCCGGCGGTGAGCCCACGAGGCCCCCGCCCTCGGAACGACCTTCGTCGCACCCTGCGACGATGTGTCTAATGACCATATTCTTCCCCGTAGTGTAACCGCCCACCCATTATCGTCCAGTATTTTGTTGGATATTTTCTGACCATTCTTCCCGCCATGTCTCTAACCCGGCCTGCCATCGCCACTTGCGACCGACACTTTTTTCACCCGCGCCCACCCCCGCCTCGCGTCGCTGCCTGCCTTCGCATCCAATCCCCCGGGCGAGGCCTGCCTGGCCCCTACCCGCTCGTAGTGTGCTCGTAAGGGCATACTACAAGCGCCAGGGAGAATTGTGTTGCCAAGGCTTCCGAGGGGCCCTTACCATACGCAAACGATTGAGCGCACAATGGATTCGGTAAGGAGCCTCGATATGACGCGATATGCGCCCCTAGGGTACGTCCTTCTCGGCCTGACGTTCGTCTGCGGATGCGCCACCCGCACCTCTCCCAGCGCGCCGGCACCGGGTGCGGGCAAGCAGTGGCACACCCTGACGTTGACCTTCGAGGGGCCTGAGACGAGCGAGACCGCCGAGACGAATCCCTTCCTCGACTACCGTCTGAACGTCACCTTCGCGCGGGGCGGCAAGCGCTACGTCGTACCAGGCTACTACGCCGCCGACGGCGATGCCGCCGAGACCAGCGCCGAAGCAGGCAACCGCTGGCGGGTCCATTTCATCCCCGACGAGACGGGGCTCTGGACTTATACCGTTTCATTTCGCAAGGGAAAGGACGTCGCGATCCTGACGGATCCGAACGTGGGGGCCCCTGCCGCCTTCGACGGCGCCACCGGCACCTTCGTCGTCAGTGCCAGCGACAAGCTGGCGCCCGATTTCCGCGCCAAGGGCATGTTGCGCTACACGGGACGACGCTATCTTCAATTCGCCCAGACGGGTGAGTACTTCATCAAGGGCGGCGCGGACAGTCCGGAGAATTTCCTGGCCTACGCGGACTTCGACGGGACCTATGACACCGAAGAGCTGCGGCGCGAAGGCGAAGCGGCGGGTCCGAAGTTCATCCACCATTACGAGCCGCACCTTCAGGACTGGCGACCGGGCGACCCCACCTGGAAGAACGGCAAGGGCAAGGCCATCATCGGCGCCCTGAACTACCTGGCCTCCGAGGGCATGAACAGCGTCTACTTTCTGACCTATAACGTCGACGGAGGCGACGGCAAGGACGTCTGGCCGTGGATCGATCCCGCGAGCAAGTTCCGCTTCGATTGCAGCAAGCTGGACCAGTGGGACATCGTCTTCTCGCACATGGATCAGCTCGGGCTGATGCTCCACGTCGTGACCCAGGAGACCGAGAACGACCAGGTGCTTGACGGAGGCGAGCTCGGACGGCAACGCAAGCTCTACTATCGCGAGCTGATCGCCCGGTTCGGGCATCACCTCGCCCTCGTCTGGAACCTGGGCGAAGAGAACACCAACACCGACGCTCAACGCAAGGCCTTCTGCAAGTACATCCGCGACATCGATCCCTACGATCATCCGATTGTCTGCCATACCTACCCCGGCCGATACGACGAGGTCTATATGCCTCTGCTGGGCTTTCCCGATTTCGAAGGCCCCTCACTCCAGACCAATGACACCCACGCGCAGACGCTCAAGTGGATCGAGGCTTCCAAAGAAGCGGGACGGCAGTGGTTCGTCTGCCTCGACGAGATCGGTCCGGCCCATACCGGCGTCAAACCCGACAACGACGACCACCTCCACGACGACGTCCGCAAGAAACACCTCTGGGCCAATCTCATGGCGGGCGGCGCCGGTGTCGAATGGTACTTCGGCTATCGTTTCGCACATAACGACCTGAACTGCGAGAGCTGGCGGAGCCGGGATCGGATGTGGGACCAGACACGCTACGCGCTCGAGTTCATGCGGGACCTGCCCTTCGCCCGGATGAATCCTCACGATGAGCTGACCGCTGCCGAGGACGATTACTGCCTTGCCGAGCCCGGCACGGTGTATGCCATCTACCTGCCCTCGGGCGGATCGCCCGACCTGGACCTCGGAGATGCGACGGGAGCCTTCCGCATCCGCTGGTACAATCCTCGCGAGGGCGGACCGCTCCAGGTCGGCACCCTGGCGGTCACTTCGGGTCCCGGCGTGGTGAACCTGGGCCAGCCCGAAGTCGATACGGACAAGGACTGGGCGGTGCTGGTCATGCGGTCCTCGCAGCGCGTCGGCCGCTGACGAAACCCGGGCTCGACAAGAACGGAGGTTGCCTGACGTGGTGAAACCCTGGTTTGCCTGCGCTCTGCTGATTCTCAGCCTGCTGATGGCCCCGACTGCCATCGGCCAGACACAGCAGATCCGCCTTCGAGAAGCGCCCGACCAGCTCGAGTTTTCCCATGCACTGGTCCGCCTGACATTTGACAAGTCCAGCGGGCAATGGACCGGTCTGTTCGTGCCTGATGTAGATGGGAACCTGATCGCGCCCAGCGCCACGACGATGGATTTCCGGATCGATGGTAAAGCGGTCGTCGGCGAACGCGGTGCCAAGCTGCGCCGCTGGAACCGAGAGAGCGATGAGCCGAACCACGCGGCCCATCTGCATCTGGTGTTCGAGATCCCCGGCGCCCGCGAGCCTCAGGCAATCGGCGCGTTCGAACTGACCTGCACGTATACGCTGTTCGCCGGGCAGAAACGCGTGGACCGTTCGATGCGCGTACGCCGCGTGGACGACTTCGAGAAGGTCCTGCATTTCGAAGGCTTCGTCTTCACGCTCCCGGGCGTCACCGTCGGCGACCCGCGGAAATGCGTGGTCGACACGCCGGGACCGTTCTGGCCCCAAACTTACGTGCGACCCAGCACCCCCTATACCGATCTGGTCGAAGCACGACGGAACCTGCACAGCGCCCCCGATGCGGGATTCGGGCTGATCGCCATCACGAACACGATGTCGGAGGTCACCCTGGGCAGTTGGATGGATACCGCAGGCGAGGTCAACTATCATTCCTCGTTCCAGGGCGACGGCCAGCGCATCACGCTGCGCCATGCCGACGAGCGGGCGTATCGACTGGTCGAAGGCATGACGATCCAGTCCGACGCCCATCGGATCGAGATCGCCTCGGGCGGGTTGCCCTCGGTGCTGACCCGATACCGGCAGATGTGCGAGAGGCAAATGCCGCTGGCGAAGCGGACCCCCGAGTGGGCCCGGGAGATGGTGCTGCTGGAAGTGTACCCGCCTTACTACGCCGGCGGATTCACCGAACTGGCGGACAAGCTGCCGTTCTACCGGGAGATCGGCTTCAACACGCTGTACCTGATGCCTCATTGGGTGGGCGGCTACTCGCCCATCGATCTGTTCGAGGTCGACTCGCGTTTCGGGACCGCCAACGACCTCAAGGCGCTCGTCCAGCGGGCGCACGCGCTGGACATGCGGGTGCTCTTCGACATGGTGATTCACGGATTCAACGTCAAGTCGGAGGTGCCGACGCAGCGTCCGGAGGTGTTCGTCCGCAACGAGGACGGCAGCCTGGCGCTGCATCGCACGTGGAAGAGCGTCACCACCGACTGGGCCAGTCCGGCGTATCGCCAATATATGGTCGATCTCGTGACGCACGATGTGAAGACCTACGATATCGATGGCTACCGCGTCGATGCCGCCAGCTACAAGGGACCGAACTGGGACCCGAATCTGCCCTACCCCGCCTATCGCAGCGGGTCGGCTGCCCCTGAACTGATGGAGGCCATGCTCGAAGCGATGCAACAGCTCAAGCCCGACGCGGTTCTGCTCAGCGAGGTGTTCGGCCCGGTGTTCTATTCGGTGTGCAACCTCGTGCATGACAACCAGACGGAGGCGCCGCAGTTTTTCCTGGAGCAACTGGAGGCCGGAAAGGTCTGCGCCGCCGACTACAAACGCCACATGGCGAATGTCTTTGCCGCCCTGCCGTCCGGCGCCAACCGCGTCTACTACACGCGGAATCACGATACGTCCTGGTTCTACCATTTCAATGGTTACACGCCCGCGTTCCTGGCGCTCGAGGCGATCCATGCGTTTTGCGCCATCCCCGAGGTGTTCGCGGGCGATCCGAAGCACGGACCGAGTCCCGACGAGGACCCGATCGTATACGACACCTATCGCAAGCTCTTCGCGGCCCGGCGCGACTATCCTGAACTGGCCCGAGGAGAGTTGCTGCTGGATGCCGTCGCCTGCAACCATCCCAACGTCTTCACCGCCCTCCGCAGGCTGGGTCGATCACAGACGCTGGTGGCCGTCTCGCTGAGCGACCAAAGAGCGCACGCGACCATCCAAATTGCGCAGCCCACCGCTGAATCGGCCCCGAAAACCAGCATCCGGATCGTGGACGCCCTCTCGGGCGATACGGTATCCGCTGCGGTTCGCAACACCGAGACGATGGAGATCGCCCTGGTCCTCGAGCCGTTCCAAGTACTGATCGGCCGGCTGTAGAGATCCGGTGAGACACGCCAGCGCAGGATGGTATTGCCTGCACCCGGCCGAAGTGGTATAAATGAAGTACGGATGTGTGGGTTCTTGAGGCCGCTGCACCGATGTGGAGCGAGCCGTCGGGCGGCGAATCGAACCAGGAGGCCCTTATGCAGTGTGTCCGCTCGTACACATGGCACAAGGGGGGACGCGCGAAATCTATGTCCATTTTTCGCCTGGCACACCCGGCGAGGGAGTTGATCTTCGGCTGTTTCGGAAAGGAGGTGCCCCTGCACGAATCTCACCCTTGCGGACGGTAGTGGCAGATCCGCCAAATATGAGTGCAGCTTGTGCAATAGAATCGATCGCTTGAAGGAGGACAAGGTATGTGTGGAAGAACCATCTTTCTGTGCGTCCTGATTCTGGGCCTGGTAGGAGTGACTGCGGCCCAGGAATGGGACATCGAAATCCCCTCAGTGAACACCCCGCCCGTCATCGATGGCGAACTCGACCCGATCTGGGCCATCGCCTCGGTGCAGTACGTCACCACCACCATCGACGGCACCGTCACCGACGCTCAAGACTGCTCGGGCCATTGGCGCGCCATGTGGGACGCGGAGTATCTGTATGTGATCGTGGACGCCAACGACGATCTGCTGCACAATGACTCCGGCAGCGCGTATCAGGATGACAGCGTGGAAGTGTACTTCGACGGGGGCAACTCCAAAGGCCCGGGGGCGCCGTTGGCCGACGACGATCGTCAATACACCTTCGGCTGGGACGCCGAGGACGTCCAGGGAACGAACACGAATACCGCCGGTGTGGAGCACGCCCAGGTCGACACCGACACCGGCTGGCGCATCGAGATCAGACTGCCGTGGCTGTCGCTCCAGGATGCGGCGCCGGTCCTGGGCGATCTGATCGGCATCGATGTTTTCATCAACGACGACGATAATGGCGGAGATACGCGTGAGGCCCAGGTTTCGACGTTTGCCGGCAGCAATGCGGACTGGCAGATTCCTGCGTCGTGGGGCACGGGCATCCTCGTCAAGGGCAGCAGCGAGCTGGCCTCGGCGCCGGACCCCGCCGACGGAGCGACAGACGTCTCGCGCCAGGTGGTGCTGAGCTGGTCGGCAGGCGAGTTCGCCAACACGCACGACGTCTATTTCGGCACGGTCTTCGAGGACGTCAGCAACGCCGACCGGGCCAATCCGCTGGGCGTGCTGGTCAGCCAGGGGCAGACCAGTGCGACGTACGATCCACCGGGACAACTGGACTACGATCAGACCTACTACTGGCGGATCGACGAGGTGAACGCCCCGCCGGACAGTTCGATCCACAAGGGTGAGGTCTGGAGCTTCACCGCCGAATCCTTCGCCTATCCCGTGGAGAATATCATTGCGACCACCAACGCGGTCGGCGAACCCGACAGCGGACCCGAAAAGACGATCGATGGCTCCGGGCTCAACGCCCAGGATCAGCACTCAACCGCCGCCCACGATATGTGGCTGGGCACCCCGCCGGCGGGCGAAGCCGCCTGGATCCAGTACGGGTTTCCGCGCGTCGAGAAGCTCCATCAGATGCAGGTCTGGAACTACAACTCGCAGTTCGAGCTCATCCTCGGATTCGGTCTCAAGGAGGTCGCCATCGAATACTCCGAGAACGGAACCGACTGGACCGCGCTGGGCGACTACGAATTCGCCCGAGCGACGGGCAAGACGAGCTATGCCGCCAACACCACCGTGGATTTCGGGGGCATACCCGTCAGGGCTGTCCGCCTGACCGCCAACAGCGGCTGGGGCGCGACCGGCCAGTTCGGGCTCAGCGAAGTGCGTTTCCTGTACATCCCTGTCTATGCACAGAAACCACAGCCGGCAGACGGCGAAACCGAAGTGGCTCCGGACGTCACGCTGCGCTGGCAGGTCGGGCGCGAGGCGGTTTCGCATGAGGTCTACCTCGGCGCCGACGCCGAATCCCTGACGCTGATCGACACGGCCAGTCAGCCCAGCAGCACCGCGGCGGACCTGGAGTTCGGGAGCACCTACTCCTGGAAGGTGGTCGAGGTCAACGAGGCCGAAGCCATTCCCGCCTGGGAAAGCGATCTCTGGACGTTCGTGACCCAGGAGTTCGCGGCAATCGACGGGTTCGAGACCTACACGGACAATGTCGACGCCGGTGAGACCATCTTCGACACGTGGCTGGATGGCTGGATCAACGAGACCGGCTCTACCGTCGGTTACCTCGAAGCACCGTTTGCCGAGAAGACGATCGTCCGCACTGGCAAGCAGTCGATGCCGCTACAGTACGACAACAGCACCTCGCCCTGGTACTCGGAGACCGTGCGGGAGTTCGAAACGACTCAGGACTGGACTCGCTACGGCGCCGACACCCTGGTGCTCTACGTGCGCGGCAACGCGCCGTCCTTCATCGAGGATGCCCAGGGCAACGTCGTTATGAGCGCGATCGGCACGGACATCTGGGGCAACGGCGACCAGTTCCGCTTCGCATACAAGAACCTCAGCGGCGATGGATCGATCGTGACCCGCGTCGACAGCCTGGAGAACAGCAACGAATGGGCGAAGGCGGGCGTGATGATCCGCGAGACGCTGGAGGCGGGTTCGAAGCACGCGTTCGTGGCGGTGACACCGACGCCGTCGCATGGGCTCTCGTTCCAGCGGAGGCCAGTGGCGGGGCAGGCCAGCGCCAACACCGACGTGGCCGACATCGAGATCCCGCACTGGGTGAAGCTGACCCGGACGGGCAACACGTTTACCGCACAGCATTCGGCTGATGGTTCCACGTGGGTGGATATCGCGGTCGACCCGGCGCTGGAGATCCAGATGGCCGGTAACGTCTACATCGGCCTGGCGCTGACCAGCCATGACGCTGCCATCTCCACGAGCGCCGAGTTCTCGGGGATCGCCATGACCGGGGACGTCAGCGGGCAGTGGCAAACGGCGGAAATCGGCGTCGCTCAGCCGGTGGGCAACACGGCTGAAACTCTCTATGCAGCTGTCGAGGACGCCTCGGGCTCGGTCGCTGTCGTGAAGCATCCGAACCCGAATGCCACAGCGATGACTGGCTGGAACGAATGGCAGATCCCGTTCAGCGACCTGGCGGGCGTCAGTCTCAGCCGGGTTTCGAAGATGTATATCGGCGTGGGTGACCGGGAAACCCCGGCGGCGGGCGGCACCGGCGTCGTCTATATCGACGACATCGGCTACGGTCGTCCGATGCCAACCGAGTAGCGCCGTGATGAATCGCCTGCGGGACAGATGACTCTGCCCCGTATGCCAGATCGTTTCGCGTGGCCCTGACGACCAGACGTCAGGGCCACGCGTCTTTTCTGTCTACTCCGTTCGGCCACGCAAAAATCTCTGTCTTTAAGCATTTTCCCCCTCCAATCCGTCACGCCGTGTCAATATAAAGGGTGGAAACGCTCGTTTCAGAGAAGGCACACAACCGCACAAGAGCCGCAATGTATGAGTTCTACGGAGACGAAACAATTCTTCCAACTCTTCATGGCCCATCAAAACCGGGTCTACGCCTATGTTTTGATCTTCGTGCCGCATAGTCCGGACGCCGATGATATCATGCAGGAAACGGCCGCGGTGATGTGGGAGAAGTTCGATACGTTCACCATCGGGACGGATTTCGCCTCCTGGGGCAAGAAGATCGCCTACCACAAGATCCTGGACTACCGCAAGAAGAAGGGACGCAGCCAGGTGCTCTTCAGCGACGAATTGGTGAGCCTGCTGGCGGAAGAGACGGAGGCGATTCTCGACCAGACCGACCCGCGTCTGGAGGCTCTGAAGCACTGCCTGCGTCGGCTCAGCCATCGGGATCGCCATCTGGTTCGTCTGCACTACGAAGACGGCCTGGCAATCAAGAGGGTAGCCGAGCAGGCCAATCGTTCCGTGCAGGGGCTGTATAAAGTCATGGTGCGCATCCACAACCGCCTGCGCGACTGCGTCAATCTGCGTCTGGCCTCCCAGGGCCCCCTCGAATGAGCGCAACAAACGACCATACCGAACTGGGTCACCTGCTCTTCGCTTGTCTCAACGGACAGGCGCAGCCCGAAGAAATGGCTCGACTCGAAGCGATGCTGAGCGAAGATCGGGAGGCGCGTCGTTATTACGCGGAATTCCTGGTGATTTACGCGGGTTTGCGGCAGTCTCCCGCCAATCTCCTGGGCCCGGCCGCGACCGAAGTAGCGGCGTCCTTGGGAGAGCGGAACGAGATAGACAGCTTCACTGCGTTGGAGACGCCCATCCGGGACCTCGGACGCAAGAAGTCGGGGCGAAGGCAAGCGGACATCGATAGCGATCTATCGCACCAGCCTGTGGCGCAGCAGGAGGCGAGGCGTGACATCGAAAGCTATGCTCGACGGCAATTGGAGGCCTTCCTCGAAGAGCAGCGTCGCCAGGAGCGGCTCGCCCGAGAAAACCGACCCGACTGGGACTTCGCCTCGGTAGCCACCAGCGTGGTTCAGGCGGCAATCCGGGTCTTCGCGACGGCGTTTCGAGCGGTCAGAGTGGGCGCGATCGCCGGCGCCGTTGTTCTGGCGATATTGATCGTCGGACTGCATTTTCACGCCAACCGTGTGGTGGCGACCCTGACGGATTCAGCGGACGCGGTCTGGGTGACGCCTGCGGCCGGCGTCCGACTGCGACCGGGCTGGATGCGACTGGAACAGGGTTTCGCCCTGATCACATTCCGCAAGGGAGCGGAGGTGATTCTTCAGGCGCCCTGCGAATTCGAATTGCGCTCGGGCAACGCCATGTTCCTGGAGGAAGGCCGGCTCACGGCGCGGGTCCCGAAGACAGCGGCTGGGTTCATGGTAACGACCCCGACGTCTCGCGTGATTGACTTCGGCACGGAGTTCGGCCTGCTGACCGGCGGCGGACGCAGCGACGAGGTGCACGTTTTCGACGGCAGCGTGCGGTTCAGGTCGGCCCGACGGCGCTCGACGCGCTGGGACCAGGCTATGACGGAGGGACAAGCGGCAACGGTGGACGCCGCTGGACAGGTGCATGTGCAGGCGCTGGAGGACCGCCCCACTCAGTTCGTCCGCGCCATCCCCGACCCAGACAAATCGGGCCGACCCGCCGGACAGCTTGACCTCGCCGACATCGTTGGCGGCGGCGATGGAATGGGAGTTGCCAGCACAAGCAAAGGAATCGACCCATCCACAGGCGCCGTTGTTTCGACGCCCAACGTTTCAAGAACCACGGGGCGTGGGTATATCGAGACTCCTTCGCTGGCGTTCGTCGACGGCGTATTCGTCCCCGACGGTGGCGACGGCCCCATTGTCATCAGTTCGATCGGCACGATCTTCGACAAATGCCCCGACACCGCAGGGACATGCTACCGAAGCATCATCAATGGCGCGATGTTCTGGACGGTGCCGCTGGCGCCGCACCCGGGGCGTCTGAGCGATCCGAACTTGCCGGCACCTGAGCCTCCCTCGATCGGGATGCATGCCAACAGCGGCATCACCTTCGACCTGGAGCCGATTCGCAGAATGACTCCGCAGTTGAACGTGGCCGGCTTCAGGGCTCTGTGCGGCGTCTCGGAAACCGTGCTCGAATATACGAACGAGGCAGCAGCGCGACAGGTGACTGTAGATTTCTGGGTTCTGGTCGACGGCCAGGTGCGCTTCTCGACCACACTTTCCGCGTCACCACCGAAGGCGGAGTGGATCGAGGTCCGGCTGGGACCGGAGGATCACTTCCTGACGCTGGCGACGACCGCCTCGGGAAAGTGCACGTTCGGATGGGCGATGTTCGTGGCGCCAACTCTCGAACTGGAGACCAAGTAAGTGGATCATTGAGAGCCAAACGGTGGTTCTGTGGATCATACTATGTAGAGTCCTGGTTCATCATCACAAACGGTTAAGGAGGTTAGGAATGGCACGATCAAGATTGAAACCACAATGGCGGGGCGCGGTCGGCATGGTTCTGCTGGCCATGGCCTGCTCGGTACAGGGGGCCCTGCCCGAGGGGCTGGTCGCCTATTACAAACTGGACGCGACGTCCGGGCTGACCGCTCTCGACGAGACCGGCGCCCATGACGGAACCCTGACGGGCCAACTGGCCTGGGTCCCGGGCCAGGACGGCAACGGGCTGCAATTCATCGGCGGCAACGGTTCGCCCTTCGTGAATCTGGGCGCTTGGCAGACGAACGGCCCGGCGGGTCTCGGACTGGCAGTCTGGGTCCGATGGGACGGGGTCAGCGGCGCGTATCAGGGGCTGATCAGCCAGCGCGACGGCACGATGTACTGGTGGACGGAGCTGAGCCCCGACGGAGGCCAACTGCGCTTCAAATCCAACACGAGCCCTCAGAGCAATCTGGTCCTGACAGGCGAACACCTGATCGAAGGCGAATGGACCCATTATGCCTGCTCCCATGACGCCGCAGCGGGGTCCGGCGCCGTGTACCTCAATGGCGAGGAGGCGCTGAGTGGCGCCTGGAGTCTGCCCGGCGGCGATTTCAGTGGCCTGCGGACGGGCATCGGCGTGGTCAACACCGCCGACGGACTCGGCACCTTCAACGGCGTGCTCGACGAGGTGATGATCTTCAATCGTCCGCTGTCCGTCGAAGAGGTGGCGGGCGCCATGAGCGGCTTTTCCGATCCGACGGCTTCGGCGCCCGAACCGGCCAGCGGCGCCACCGACGTGCCGCGCGACGTGGTGCTGGCCTGGCGACCGGGCGAAACCGCCATCGCTCACGACGTCTACTTCGGCACGAGCTTCGAGGACGTCAGCGGCGCCGATCGGGCCAATCCGATGGGACTGCTTCTGAGCCAGGACCAGGAGCCCAACACCTACGACCCGGCGGCCCTGCTCGAATTCGAAACGGCCTACTACTGGCGGATCGACGAGGTCAACGCGGCTCCTGGCAACGAGATCTTCAAGGGCGCGGTCTGGAGCTTCACGACCGAACCGTACGCCTATCCCATCGAGGCCGTCAGCGCGACGACCAATGCGATCCCTCAGGCGGGCGCGGTGATCGAGAACACGATCAACGGATCGGGCCTCAACGCCAACGACGAACACGCGACCGATGGCATGACGATGTGGCTGGGCCTGGCCCCCGAAGGCGAATCGATCGTCGTCCAATATGCGTTCGATCGGCTTTACAAGCTCGACGAGATGCTCGTCTGGAACTACAACGTCCAGTTCGAGCCGGTGCTGGGCTTCGGGCTCAAGGACGTGACCATCGAGACCTCCGTGGACGGCGCCGAGTGGACGACGCTGGGCGATTTCGAATTCGCACAGGCGCAGGGACTGACCACGTACACCCCGAACACTGCGATCGATATGGAGCAGGTTGCCGCCCAGTTCGTCCGGCTCACGGTCCTCAGCGGATGGGGCACGATGGGCCAGTACGGGCTCAGTGAAGTTCGCTTCCTCCAGGTTCCGGCGGCAGCGCGCGAGCCCGAGCCGGCGGACGGCCGGACCGGACTGTCTCCCGACGTGGTGCTCGACTGGCGAGGGGGCCGAACTGCCGTTTCGCACACGGTCTACTTCAGCAGCGACGAAGCAGCGGTCGCCGACGGAACAGCGCTGATCGACACGGTCACCGAAAGCCAGTACGATCTGGGTTCGCTCGATCTGGGAACGACGTACTACTGGAGAATCGACGAGGTCAATGAAGCCGATGTGCCCGCTGTCTGGGAAGGGGATATCTGGAGCTTCACCACGAAGGAGTACGTGATCATCGAGGATTTCGCCCGCTACACCGATGACCTGGACGCGGGAGAGGCCATCTTCCAAACCTGGATCGATGGCTGGGAAAACGGCACCGGCTCGATCGTCGGCTACTTCGATGCTCCGTTTGCCGAGTTGACGATCATCCACGACAGCGCCCAGTCTATGCCGCTGGCCTACGACAACACGGAATCGCCCTGGTACTCCGAAGCGCAACGAACGTTCGAGTCGCCTCAGGACTGGACGATCAACGGCGCCGACACGCTCGTGCTCTACGTGCGCGGCAGCGCGCCGGGCGTCGTCGAACTCGCGGATGGCGGCTTCCTCCTGGGCGCTATCGGCACCGACATCTGGGGCAACTCCGACCAGTTCCGCTATGTCTATAAGCAACTGAGCGGTGATGGCTCGATCGTCGCTCGCGTCGACAGCGTCGCGCAGAGCGATCCCTGGGCCAAGGCGGGCGTGATGATCCGCGAGACGCTCGAAGCGGGATCACCGCATGCGATGGTGGTGGTGACCCCGTCGAACGGCGTCTCGTTCCAGCGGCGCGTGGAAGCGGATGCCGCCAGCGCCAGCACCGCTGCCGCCGGCCTGGTGGCGCCATACTGGGTGAAGCTGACGCGAACGGGCAACACGTTCACCGCCCAGCGCTCTGAAGACGGCAGCACCTGGGTCGATATCACAGCCGAGGCGCCGGTGGAGATCCCGATGGGGACCGATGTCTACGTCGGCCTGGCGGTGACGAGCCACAATGCCAATATGGCCACGACGGCTGCGTTCTCGAATGTCAGCACCACCGGCAACGTGACCGGGCAGTGGGCGGACGAAGGCATCGGCGTCGAGCAGCCGACGGGCAATACGCCGGAGCCACTCTACGTCGCGCTTGAAGACGCCTCCGGAAACGTCGAAGCGGTCGCCAACGAGGACGCCAACATCGCTGTCACACCCCTGTGGCAGGAATGGCGCATTCCTCTGGAGGCCTTCACCTCGGCCGGTGTCAACGTCAGTCGCGTGGAGACCATGTATATCGGTCTCGGAGACCGGGACGATCCGACCGCCGGCGGCCAGGGCCTGATCTATATCGACGATATCGCGTTCGGCCATCCCGCCTCCGACCAGTAGTCCTGGACGGGACCAGAGAGCGTTTCGCCTGCGGGCGAACGCCTCCAGGTCTGCGCCGCTTGGAGAACCTGCCGAGGTCTGTGTCCTTCCAGACACAGGCCTCGGCGCCTACATCCTCGACGCCCTGATCTTCCTGCCCCTTGGGGCCCTGGGGTTCTGGAACACCTACTCGTTCAAGAGCACGGCGCTGCTGGTGGCCATGAGCGTGCCGGGCTTTCTGTACAAGCCTCTCATGGAATCCTTGCTCGGCGCGACCCTGGGCAAGATGGCCTGCGGAATCAAGGTAATCAACGGTCAGGGCCAACGGCTCGGTCTGTTCTACGCCTACGCTCGGGCCTTCCCGTTTCTGCTGGCAGCCGGCGTGGCCTTGGCGAGCCAGTTGGCCTTGTACTCGGCTCCAGGATTCGACTCGGCAAAGACGCTGGCCGACATGGCTCAGGTGAAGACATCGGGCTATTGGCACGCGGTCAACACTCTGGTGACTCTGCTGATCCTGGTCGACTGCATCGTGGTGGCATTTACCCCTCGCAAGCGTGCCCTGCACGATCTGCTCGCCGACTCCTACTGTGTCTACAAGGAGCCCTGAAAAGGACCGCTTTTCTCCTTCCATGACCTGTCCCCGGCGCCTACAATCGGGCTCTCGGTGATGCGCCAAAGCAGCGGCGCGGTATGACACCTCCGTCGGAAATGGGGCAGGATCGTGGAGGAGCCATGATAGCACGAATTCTCTCGTTGTGCGTCGGATTGTCGCTGGTCGCCTCGGGTGCGGCGGCGGCGGAGTTCTACGTGGACCCGGTCCGTGGCAGCCGCGCGGGCGACGGCAGCGCAGAGCGGCCTTGGCGAACGATTCAGGAGGTGATTGACGCAGGGCTGGTGGAATCGCAGCGCTGGAACGAACTGCCCTATACCGAGCGGAGCGAGCTGGTGGTGCGAAACGCCGGGGCGCCCGTACAGGCCGGGGATACGATCTGGCTGCGTTCGGGCTTCCATGGAGCCCTGTCAATCACCGGGTACTACAATCCCGAAACCATCACCATCGCTGCCGAGGCGGGGCATACGCCGCAATTGTCGTCGGTGCGCATCCGTTCCGACTCGCACTGGACGCTGCGTGGGCTGACCGTCAGTGCCGAATTCGGTGAGCCCTACGAACGGCGCACACTGGTCGATCTGGACAGCCATGGCTGGCAAGGGCCGATCCACGATATCGTGGTGGACCGATGCACGATCATGTCCATGGCGGACAGTTCCGCCTGGACGATCGAGGACTGGAACGAACGGGCCTGCAACGGAATCCAGGTCGATGGCACACGCATGACCATCCACGACAATCGCCTGCTCAACGTCAATCACGGAATCTCCGTGGGCGCCAGCCATTCGCTGATCGCAGGCAACCTCGTCGAGAACTTCGCGGGCGATGGGCTGCGCGGGCTCGGCGATTACTGCACTTTCGAATACAACACCGTGAAGAACTGCTACAACGTCAATGCGAACCACGACGATGGGTTCCAGTCCTGGTCCACCGGGCCCGAAGGCGTCGGAACGAGCGAGGTCATCGGCATGGTCCTGCGGGGCAACACGATCCTGAACTACGACGATCCGAACCAGCCCTTCCGCGGGACGTTGCAGGGCATCGGCTGTTTCGACGGCACCTTCGTGGACTGGGTGGTCGAGAACAACGTGGTTATCACCGATCATTGGCACGGAATCACCCTGGGCGGGGCCCGCAATTGTCTCGTGATCAACAACACCGTGCTCGACCGCAACAGCAGCTCCCCGGGCCCACCCTGGATCTGCGTCGACAAGCACAAGAATGGGACGCCTCCCGTCGACTGCATCGTGCGGAACAACCTGGCTACGGATTTCCGCAATGCTCCCCAAGTGCGGGAGGACCATAACCTGCGCATCGAGGACCCCGTCGCCCTCTTCGTCGATCCGGAGCATTTCGACCTGCACCTCCGTCCCGGCGCCAAGGCCATCGACGCCGGCAGCAGCGAAGGCGCTCCCGAACTCGACCGCGACCGCATCCGGCGCCCCCAGGGCAACGGCATCGACATCGGCGCCTACGAATGGCACAGCGATGATGTCACACCACTAGAAACGGAAGACCATCTCATGACAGGAAAGCAACTGTGATCTCGCATCGTGGAACCTCTCATTGCTGTAGGCCCGTCTGGCGGTGGTTGGCATTCTCGATCGTTCTGGTTCATGCGTCGCCTGCGGGGGCTCTGACCTGGCACGTTGCACAGAAGACGATTCCAGGTATCGTCGCCGAACGTCAGGTGCGCACGATTTCGGAGGCGGTCTCCGGCGCCAAAGCCGGGGATGTCATCGTGATTCACGCGGGCGTTTATCGCGAGGACGTGCGGATCGAAACAAGCGGCTCGCCTGACAAGCCGATCACGATCCGCGCGGCCGAAGGCGAGACCGTGGTCCTGACCGGCGCCGATCGGATCACGGACTGGACGCGTGAGGGCGACAGCGACGTCTACCACACGGACTGGCCACACAAGTTCGTCGCGTGGAATGAGCATTACACCCACCCGGCCGACGAATACCATCGCCTCATCGGGCGCTGCGAACAGGTGTTCGTCAATGGCTACGCTTTGCGCCAGGTGCTCGAACGCCGCCAGCTCGCGCGGGGAACGTTCTATGCCGATATCGGTGCGCAGCAGTTGTACGTGCGCGACTTCGGGGATCGGGACATCGCGAGCGATCGGATCCAGGTCGAGGCGTCCGCGCGAGACCGCATCCTGAGCATCGAAGGCAATCACATCGTTCTCCAGGGCCTTCGCTTCCGGTACGCCGCCAACCGCGCCCAGCAGGGCGCCGTCGAGTTCGAAGGCAATCACATCACCGTCTCCGATTGCGTCTTCGAGTACACCAACAGCAGCGGCGCTGAGTTTGGCGGCGAGGACATCACCGTCCACAACTGCACCTTCCAGCATAACGGCCAACTGGGCTTCGGCGCCAGCCGGGCCCATCGTCTGCACCTGACCGGCTGCACGGTCCGCAATAACAACACCAAGGGGTTCGATCGGGGCTGGGAAGCGGGTGGCGATAAGATCTGTCTCTCGCGCGGCGTCATCCTGGAGCACAGCACCTTCGTCGAGAACCGGGGCAACGGCATCTGGTTCGACATCGGCAATGAGGACTGCGTCGTCCGCAACTGCCTGATCGCACACAACGAGGATGCAGGCATCTTCTACGAGATTTCCTATGGCCTGCACGCACACGACAACGTCATCGTCGCCAACGGTCTGACCGATTCCCCCGGCGCCTGGGGCGCCGCCGCAGGCATCAGTCTCTCCAGCTCGCCCGGCTGCACCATCGAACGCAACCTGCTGATCGGCAACAAAGAGGGGTTCAACTTTCGCGAGCAAACCCGCTCGACACCCAGGATCGCAGGAGACTCGGAACCCGTCTGGAACCACGATCAGATCGTGCGCCGTAATGTGCTGGCGTTCAATCGCGACGCCCAGGTCTGGGGCTGGTTCGACATCGGCGACGAGCGGCACTGGCCCGAGGCCATGCAGAGCGACGAGGCAGGCAAGCGATCCCTCGACGATCTGCGTCTGACGTTCGAGAACAACCTCTACTGCCCCGCCGCCGGTCAGGGTCTGTTCCACTGGGGCGTCACCTGGAAGCGGCACGAGAGATACGAAACCCTCGATCGGGTCCGCGACGCGCTGGACCTGGCCCAAGGCAGCAAGGTCGCAGACGTTTCCTTCGCGAACGTCGCCGGTCTCGACCTGCGCGTCGAAGCGGACAGCCCGGCCATCACGATGGACTGCTATCCACACGGAACCGTCCCCGGCGCACGGTCAGGCGTCCGTCCATAGCCCGCGGTGGGTGGCGCTTGAGGGATAGGGTGGGCTCCGCTATAATGTTGTCCTGCGTCCGGGAGAATGGCACGATCATTGTGCTCGCGAACTGCCCCGGACGGCCTTACGTAGCCATAAATCATGCAAACATTAATAGGTCATACGATCTCTGATCTGCACCTGCTGAGCAATCGCAGCTCCGCCGGGTGGAAGATGCCGGCCCTGCACCATGCCGCCTCCGAAGCGGGTCTCTTCGTCCTGAATGGCGATATCTTCGACTTCCAGTGGTCCATCTACTCCGACATCCACCGTTCGCTGGATTTCGTCGAGAAGTGGATCGACCATCTCGTTTCGCGACATCCGCACTGCCGGTTCGTGTTCATCATGGGCAACCACGACAGCCTCCCGGCCTATGCGGAGCTGCTCGAGAAGCTCTGTGCCCGACACGAGAATCTACTCTGGGACCCCTTCTACCTCAAGGTGGGCGAGAAAGTGTTTCTGCATGGCGACGTACACAAATCGCCGACGCCGGAGATGCTGCAAATCTATCGCGCGAGGTGGCATGGCCCGCCTCGCAAACGATGGACGCATACCCCCTATCTCGTCTGCGCCTGGCTCCGCATCCCGCGCCTGCTGCACGAGCTGATGCCCAAGCACGGCCCCATCGTGGATGTGATCGCCTACCTGAGATCGGAATTGGGCCCCCGCTTCGATGAGGTGCAGGACATCTACTACGGACACACGCACAAGCCCCACTCGAATTTCATCCGCTACGGCCTGCGCTTTCACAACACCGGCGCCATGCTCCACGGGGTGCGATCGCGTCTCCAGACCTTCTGGTACGATCCCGCCGATCTGGAGCGCGGTATCGAGGAGCGCAACCGCTACCCCGAACGTATCGGCGCCATGGGATGAACCACCTGCTGCTCTGTTACCAATCGGCTGGAAGCCATCGGCAAGCGCAAGCTTGCCGATGCCACCCCGTGCTCCATCGAATCACATGTATCGGAGCGCCAGCCTTGCAGGGTCAGTCATGACGGAGCGCCACGACCGGGTCGACGCGAGCGGCGCGCAGGGTAGGATAGATCCCCGCTGTAAGGCTCACGAAGATCGAAAACGCGATCGCTCCCAGGCAGAGCCACCAGGGAAAACTGAAGTACTGAATGAAGGGCACGCCCTGGCCTCGGGTGAAACCGTTGACGACCTGGTTGATGACGAAACTCACCACCCACGCCAGCGCCAACCCAAAGAGGCCACCCAGCAGGCCGATCATGCCCGACTCGAACAGGAAAATCTTCTGCACGTCGCCATCGGTGGCGCCAACCGCCTTCATGATGCCGATTTCGCGATACCGCTCCAGGATCGACATCACCATCGTGTTGACAATGCCCAGCGAGGCGACGGTGATCCCGATCATCCCCACCGCCAGCAGGAACATGTCCATGATGATGAACCCCTTCTGCATTTCCTCGAGCTGGTCCATCAGGGCGAAGGTGCGCAGACCTCGCTTCTCCAGTTCTGCCTCGACGGTCGGCACCTGCGCGGGCGAAGCGACGCGGATCGTGATCGTCGAATAGCCTGCCCTCTGCGCCGCCGGCTCGAAGAGATCGGAAATCCCCGTCAGGACGAGCTTACGCATCCGCTGGGCGGCGCCGGGCGGCAGGAACACGTCGCTGCGGATCGGCATCGGTCCGCCAAACCCCATCCGCTCCACGACGCCGACGATCTTGAAGGTGTAGCGCTGATCGGAGACGGGCAGACGCTGATCGCCCTCGGCAAAGGCCATCCGCATCAGACTGGCGAGGCTGAAATCGAGGACGATGGTGCGGATCTCGATCTCTTGCCCCACCGCCTCTTCCGGATCGCGTCGGCCCAGACGCCGCAGCAGCGAATCGCTGATCATCACCTCGTTGACATCGTCGCTCGTGTAGGCCTGTCCCGCGCGCAACTGGACCAGCCCCGACCGAAAGGCTCGGGACGTGAGCACCTGAACCAGCGTGAACTGCTCCTTGGACCCCATATGAATCTGGGCGGGGAAACGCATCTCGGGATAGGCCGCCTCGACGCCCTCGATCTGCATCATCTCGTTGATGAAACTGTCGTCGAGTACGCCAACTGGCTCGTTCGGATCGCTCGCGGGCTCCGCAGACGCAGCATGCACCAGAGGTGTGTTCGCGTCGGAGGGCGCGGGTTCCGCCCGTCCGCCCCTACCGGGAAAGACATTGACGTAGTTCAGCAGGTCCACTTTGTCGAACTGCTCCTGGATATTCTGCTGGACGCCCTGGCCGAACGCGAACATACAGACCAGTGCACCGATGCCGATGACCACACCACACGTGGTCAGCAGCGTGCGCAGCTTCTTCTTCCACAGGTTGGACCAGGCATGTTCGATATAGTCCGTCGCTCTCATGGTCGCTCCCTCAACGTCTCGTGCGAGAGCACCGTCCCGTCCTGGAGGCGAATCAACTCGTCGGCAAACTCACGCAGCAGCGTCTCTTCGTGCGAGATCATGACGAGGGTCAATCCCTGGCAGATCCTGAGATCGCAGAGCATCTGCACGATCTGCCGTGAGGTCCTGCTGTCGAGGTTGCCGGTCGGCTCGTCCGCCAGCAAGATCCTCGGGCGGTTGACCAGCGCCCGAGCGACCGCCACGCGCTGCTGCTCGCCCCCGGACAACTGCGAGGGTCGATGGTCGCCACGCGACTCCAAGCCGACGACACCGAGCAGTTCGGCTGCCCGACGGGCCCTCTCCTTTCGCTCCACGTTGGCAAACAGCAATGGAAACGCCACGTTCTCCAGGGCGGAATACGATGGGACGAGATTGAACGACTGGAAGATCATGCCCACCGTGTTGCGGCGAAACAGCGCCAGGTCGGCCTTGCTCAAGTCGCTGATCAGCCGCCCGCCGACGCGGATCGCGCCCGAAGAAGGCGCGTCCAATCCCCCGAGGAGATTCATCAGGGTCGACTTGCCCGACCCCGACGCGCCCGCGATCCCCACGAAGCGGCCCCGCGGGATCGACATCGAGACGCCCCGCAGCGCCGTCACCTTAGCCGGACCGGTAAAGTAGACCTTCGTCAGGTCCTCCGTTTGAATGAAACCGTCACCGTCCATGGGCCAGCAGGAACCTCTGCAATCCTTCGAGATCGTCGGTGTTGAGCAGATCGACACCAGCCGAGAGCAACTGACCCCAAAGGGCATCCCGCGCGGGGCCTCGCACCTCGGGCGTCGCCCAGAAGCGAACCAGCCGCCCTTTCGCATGGGCGGCCTCGACGATATGCGCGAGCTTCTGCCACTCCGCTTCAGGCATGGGCCCTTCGCCTCGCCAGGTAAAGTTGCGCCCCCAGTGATCGCTGATCAGCGGCAGTAAATCGCGCGGCAGATCGGATTGGAGATCGGTCAGGCGACCGTCACAGCCGGCAAAGCGAATCGACTGGGACCGCATCAGGTCCAACGGCCGGTTGCCCGAGACGATCACGAGGACCGCCCCGTCGCGCCGTCCCTCCGGCCCAAAGGAGGTCACCAGTTCAGAGTACTGGGCGAGAATCTCGTGAAGCTTCAGATAGGTCGGTTCGGCCGCCGACTTGAGATCGATCAGCAGAATGAATCGTGCCAGGCCAGGATAGATGTGCCCGTCATTGTCCTTCGCTCGCTGGCGCAATGGATCGAGGTAAAGCGTGCGGAGAGTGCGCCCAGGCTTGATCTCGGAGGCCTCATGCGCAACGCATAAATCGTCGCCCACGAGGAAGACGTCCGCTTCGACGCTCGTGAAGCCCTGGGCGAGCGCGTCGAGCAGAGGCCGCCGATGCAGATAGTCGTTGTGAGCGTGAGCACCGGGCAGCGCCGTCACGTCCGCCTGAAGCACTCCGAGCATCACCAGAAACACCGCTGCTGTGGCATTCATCTACACGGTCCTCTCAAATACGCGCCCAATCCCCTTGAATTCACCGCCTGATCTCTCAGACCCCACGATACCGCGCCCCAGCCCCGGTGACAACAAAAAGCCCTGGCGTGCGCCCGCATGAGTGTGCGTTGGGGCGAAACGAAGGCCCGAGAATATCGGGATTTCCCTGACGAAGCGGCGTTGCACGCGGCGCAGCCAGCACGTAGAATGGTTCCGGCTGACCGGTGAACTGGAGGTTGCGGTGACGCGGCGCCACGCTCGCGCGCTGCGGCCCTGCGTCCAGGCTTCCTGGAGGAATGCCGCAGAAGATGGAGGTTTCGAATGAAGCGTAGGACATGTCGGGTCGCAGTCGCATTCATCCTGATCGTTGTCGCCACGGGACCGATCGCACAGGCCCAATCGCCACAAACGGTGATGGTCCCCATGCGGGACGGTATCAAACTCGCCACGGACGTCTATCTGCCCGAAGGCGACGGTCCGTGGCCCACCGCCTTGATCCGCACGCCCTACAACAAAGACGGTGCGCGGGGATTCGCCGCCCAGGCTCAGCAGCGCGGATACGCCCTGGTCGCCCAGGACTTTCGCGGGCGATTCGCCTCCGAGGGCGACGACTGGCCCGTCTTCCTGCACGGGGGCTGGGGCGAGCACCAGGATGGCTACGACACTGTCGAATGGATCGCGCAGCAGGAGTGGTCCAACGGCAAGGTCGGCGGGTTCGGCATGAGCGCGCCGGGCATCGCGCTGAACATGATGGCGCCGAGCCGACCACCCCATCTGACCTGCTGCTACGTCAGCGTGGCGTTCTCCAGCATGTACCACCAGGCGGCCTACCAGGGCGGCGCGTTCCGCAAGGCGCTGCTGGAAACCTGGCTGGCGGCGAGTCGGTTCACGCCCAGGAACCTGGAATTGTTCCAGGCCCATCCGAACTACGACACGTTCTGGCAGGGCTTCGACTGCGAACGCGTCGCCGAGCGCGTCAATGTCCCGACGATGTACGTGGGTGGCTGGTATGATATCTTTACCGCCGGTACGCTTAACAGCTTCATGACCGTCCACAAGCAAGGCGACGAAGGGGCGCAAGGCAAGTGCCGACTCGTAATGGAACCCTATGGGCACGGACGAAATGAAGACCTGATCTTCCCCAACGCCGGGCACCCTAAAGAAGCCGACATGTGGAATTGGTTCGATGTCTGGATGAAGAACGATGGCCAGGGTCTGGAGGCGATCCCGGTCGTTCAATATTACGTCATGGGCGATCCGAACGATCCGAACACGTCGGGCAACCGGTGGCGGACCGCCGACGACTGGCCCGTCCCGGCTGACATGAAGCAGGTCTACTTCACCACCAGCAACCGGTTGCGCCTGCGCCCGCCCGAGGATCTGTTCGGTTCGCTGTCGTATGAATACGACCCCAAGAACCCGGTCCCCACCGTCGGCGGTGCGAATCTGACGATCTCCAAGGGACCCAAGGACCAGCGCAGCGTCGAAGAACGTTCGGACGTGCTGCTGTTCGATTCGCCCCCCCTGGATCGGCACATCGAGATCACCGGACCGGTCACCGTCAAGCTGTGGGTCTCCTCGACGGCGCCCGATACTGATTTCACCGCCAAGCTGTGCGATGTCTATCCGGACGGTCGAAGCATGCTGGTGCTCGACGGAATCCTCCGCGCGGGCCGTCGCAACTCCATGGAGCAGAGTGAGCCGCTCGAACGGGACGACATCTACGGAATTGAGATCGATCTGTGGGCCACCAGTCTGGTCTTCAGTCCAGGGCACCGCGTCCGCGTGGCGCTGTCCTCCAGCAACGCGCCGCGCTTCGAGCCGAACCCCAACACGGGTCGACCCTCCGGCGCCGACGACAAGACCAGCGTCGCCCGCAATACGATCTACATGAACGCCGAGCACCCGTCGCACATCGTATTCCCGATCGTCTGGCGATAAAGGCTCCGCGCCGGATCCCGGGCAACACCTTCACATTTGCCTTTGCAGGAGACTCCATGAACCATCGCTCGCAGGCCCGACGGCTCGTCGCGGTGAGCAGTCTGATTCTCTCGATATCGCCTGTCCTCTGGAGCGAGAGTCCGCAACTGCGTTTCGACTCCGCCGACGGACCTGCTGTACGTGTCCTGCTGGATGGGCAGCTTGTCCTGAACTCGCCGGCCGAGGGCCTCTGGTCAATCGCAACCGACTGGCACGCGGGCTGGCCCGCCGATTGGGTCCATGCCAATCCGACGAAGACGGAACGCGCGGGCGACTGGACGATCCTGCATGGACAGTTGCGCACCGACCTCGGGACGTGGCAGCTTCGCGATGCCTATAGAGTCCGGGACAACATCGTTCAGTGCGTGCGGCGCTTCCACTGGCAGGGCGCCGAAACCGCCAGGCGCACGACCTTGTCCGTCCGCTTTCAATGCCCAGGCACTGGCGCCGGCGCGCTGCTGCCGGGTATTCTCTACTATGGCAACCCATCGGGCCGCAACAGCGGACGCGTACCCGTCTATTCGAGCCAGGCGGGCGAACTCGCCTTCTTCGAAGAGCACCGCTTCCCCATGCCCTACGCCAGTCTCGAATGGGCCCACCCGGAAGGACGGGTCGGCGCGGCGCTGCACAGCCTGCCATCCCCAGTGCCTTTTGGCCATCGAGCGGACCAGTGGTGGTCGCTCGGTCTGGCCGCCCGAGAGGACGGCACGGAATTGGCCTTACTGTCCGGCCCCTGCGCCTCGAACGGCACCAAAAGCGTCATCAAGGCAACACAGGCTGGCTTCATCCCCTACGACGATGCCTACCTCGATGTCCCCGCCGAGGCAATCGTCGAAAAGACCTTCTATCTTCAGGTCTACGACGTCGATGCGGAGGGCGCGGGCTTTCAGCCTCCCACGCAAACGTCTCTGCAACTGTTCGCGCCGTTTTCCACTGATGGGATGCCGACATTTCCGGAGATCCTGCGCTCGAAGTACCGCTTCGCCAAGACCCGCTGGTACGAAACCGAGACGGAGGCAGGCTTCAAGAAGTACCCCGATCACAACTTCTTCGTGCTCGGCTGGTGCGGTCAGGCGGCCGCGTGCGGCTATGCGTTCCAGGCCTTGGCCGACGAACTGGATGATCCCAACGCCCTGACGATGGCGCAGAAGTCCCTCGATTTCGTCTCGACGACGGAATTCCACGATCAGGGCTTCTGCACGTGGTACAGTTGCGGCGAGGGGCGTTGGCTGCACCGCGACAACCCCGAACTCCTGTCGCAGGGCCAGGCGATGCTCAATGTCGCCAACGCCCATCGCCTGAGCGAGAATACGGGGCTCGATGGTACCCGCTGGGAGATGTTCTTGCGACGCGCCTGCGATTTCCACGCCCGCCGGATCCTCGATGATGCTTGGCGCCCCGTCTCGACGAACGAGGCGTTCTTCATCGCGCCCCTGTGTCAGGCCTATCGCATGTTCGGCACGGAGAGGTATCGCGAGGCAGCGATCAAGGCCGGATGCGTGTACGCTTCGCGGCACCTGGACATGCGCGAGCCCTACTGGGGCGGCACCCTGGACGCCAGTTGCGAGGACAAGGAAGGCGCGTTTGCCGCGTTGCAGGGGTTCGTCGCTTTGTACGAGCTGACGCGCGAATCCAAGTATCTAACGTGGGCCAGGCATGCAGGCGACGTGGCGCTGACCTACGTGGTGGTCTGGGACATCGACCTGCCGCCCGGGCGACTCCGGGACCACGACTTCAAGACCCGCGGCTGGACCGCCGTCTCCGTCCAGAACCAGCACATCGACGTCTTCGGCGTCCTGATCGCACCCGACATCTACCGCCTCGGAAAGTACCTCGGACGCGAGGACCTCCAGAAGACCGCTCTGCTGATGTACCGCAGTTGCGGCCAGATCATCGACCCCTTCGGCAGCCAGGGAGAGCAGCCTCACCATACCAACTACGCCCAGCATGGGGATTTCCGCCGGCAGCTCGAAGCCCATGACATCGCCGGCGTACGCGGCAACTACGTGGAACAATGGACCGTCTTCTGGATCACAGCCCATTTCCTCAACGCCGCCGCCCAGTTCCAGGAACTCGGCGTCCCGATCTGGGACTAGCGCCGAGGCGGGTATGGAGACACGGACGCTCAAGAGTGACGCCCTGCTGATGGTGGCCGCCTTCTTCTGGGGCACGACCTTTGTCGCCCAGCGGAAGGGCATGGACCACATCGGGCCGATGACGTACAACGCCCTGCGGTTCCTGCTCGGGGCGGTCACGCTGACCCCGCTGATCTTCTGGCCGGGCCTTCGCCTGGCAGGCACGCGGACGGGCACGCTGCGTCTGCTGCTGTGGGGAGGCCTGGCGGCGGGCGCCGCCCTGTTCGCCGGGGCCGCGCTCCAGCAGATGGGCCTGCAATACACCACCGCCGGCAAGGCGGGATTCATCACCAGCCTTTACGTCGTTTTGGTTCCTTTGCTGGGCCTGCTCCTGGGCCATCGCAGCGGTCTGTCGCTATGGCTTGGCGTCGCCCTCACCATCACGGGGCTGTATCTGCTCAGTGTCACCGAGTCCTTCACCATCGCCCGGGGCGACCTGCTGGTGCTCGCCAGCGCCCTGTTCTGGGCGATCCACGTGCAGGTGATCGGCTATCTCGCCAAGCGCAGCGATCCCCTGCGACTGGCGGGCGCGCAGTTCCTGGTCTGCTCGGCGCTGAGCTTCCTCGTGGCGCTCGGCACCGAGCCCATCGAGGCGCAGGCCATCCGCGGCGCCGCGATCCCGATTCTCTATGGAGGAATCCTCTCGGCCGGGGTGGCCTTCACGCTCCAGGTAATCTGCCAGCGGACCTCGCCCCCCGCCCACGCCGCAATCATCATGAGCCTCGAAACCGTCTTTGCCGCAGTCGCCGGATGGTTGATCCTCCACGAGCGGATGGGCCTTCGCGGCCTGGCCGGATGCACCCTGATGCTGGCCGGGCTCATGGTCGTGCAGTTGCCTCCCTTGCTCGCCACGCCAAAACCCCGCCCGCGGGAGGGGGATATGGCGAATCTGGCCGAAGAGGCCCCCTATCACGATCCCGTCGGCTGAACCGAACCTTTTCCGTCCCCGTCAGTATTCTCCGCAGACCGGACGTTAGTCGTTGCAGTTCAAGGCCCGATCTGAGATGATGGAGACGCAGAATTTCGTGTCCCGCTCGACCCGTACCGGCGGGACATCCGCTATCGAAGTCACGAGGAGCCTTTGAGTTCGCCATTGAGAGGACCCCACATGTATAAACCGGAAATCTCCCGACGCCAGTTCATCGCCCGCACCGCCGCCATTGCCGGAGGATTGGCGCTCTCCCCCCTGGCCGCCGGCGCCGCCCGAGGCGTGCGAAAGACCGCCGCCGACCAGGTCGCGCTCGGCAAGACCGGGCTCAAGCTGAGCCGTTTGGGCGTCGGCTGTGGGAGCAACAGCGGAAACGTCCAGCGCGCCCTGGGCCACGATGGGTTCAATCGCCTCATCCGCTACGCCTACGACCAGGGTCTGACCTACCTCGACACCGCCCAATCCTACCAGACCCACGAGTGGATTCGTGAGGCCATCAAGGGTCTGCCGCGCGAGAAGTTCTTCATCCAGACCAAGATGTCGGGCAATCCCGAGAACGCCCTCGAGATCATCGACCGCTTCCGCAAGGAACTGGACACCGACTATATCGACAGCCTGCTGACCCACTGCACCGTGACGCCGAACTGGGACGAAGAGCGCAAACGGGCCATGGATGCGATGGAAGAGGCCAAGGACAAGCAGATCATCCGCGCCCATGGTGTCTCGTGCCACAGCCTGCCGGCGCTGGAACTTTCGGCCAAACTGGACTGGGTCGATGTCAACCTGGTGCGTCTGAATCCGCAGGGGGCCTGGGTCGATACGCCCGCCGAGACCTGGAACGCCACCAGCAACGCGTCGCACGTGCTGCCGGTGATTGAGCAGATCAAGATCATGCGTCAGAACGGTCACGGCGTGATCGGCATGAAGTTGATCGGCAACGGGGACTTCACCAACCCCGCCGACCGACGCACCGCGATCCGCTTCGCCATCCAGTCGGGACTCACCGATGCAGTGGTCATCGGCTTCAAGAGCCCCGAGGAGATCGACGAGGCGGTCAAGACTATCAACGGCGCGCTGGCGGTCATGACGTAAGTAATCGCGTCTCAGGCGACACACGTCGAGTCAGAGAAAACCGTACACCGTGGCCAGATTCAGGAGCGCACCATGAGACGTCCCCGTTCGATCGCTGTCGTTCTGTCTATCGTCGTCGTATCTGTCGTCGGGTTGTGCGTGTACGCCGCAGATGAGGGCAAACCAAGCGACGAGTTTCGTAAGCAGTTTATCGACGATTTTCAGCGGACAGGCCTGAACACCGCGCCGGGCGACGCCATGATGCTCCGCATCCTCGTCGAGGCCTCCGGCGCCAAGCGCGGCGTCGAAGTCGGCTCCGCCAGCGGCTACGGCGCGATCAACATGGGGATCGCCTTCGAACGGACCGGAGGCCATCTCTACACGCTCGAAATCGACCCGCGCATGGTCCGCCAGACCCGCGAGAACGTTGCGCAGATGGGACTCCAGGACACGGTCACCTGCGTCGAAGGGGACGCGCTCCAGACGCTGCCGACAATCGAAGGCCCGATCGACTTCGTCTTCATCGACGCGGTCAAGAGCGACTATCTCAAGTACTTCCAGCTCCTCGAGTCCAAGCTCGCCCCCGGCGCCGTTGTCGTCGCCGACAACGTGATCCAGTCCGCCCGCGCCATGAAGGACTACCTCGACTTCGTCCAGAACGATCCCGACTACGACACCGTCATCATCCGCGCCTCGATGGAAAAGAACGACGGCATGTCCATCAGCTACAAGATCCGATAGAGACGGGCGGAAACAACCGTGAGAAAGAGTGCTTCCACTACTCTGCTGGCTTTGCTGCTATCCATCAGCACGCTGTATGCGAGGGAATACCCGACGGGGGTGAGCTTCCACTTCGAGACGATCATCCGCAAAGGCGTTCGAGGCGACAATTGGTGCCAGACCTGGGCGTCGGACGGCAACGTCTACGCGATGATGGATGATGGCAACGGGTGGTGGCCCGGAGCGGAATCGGGTTCAATGTGTCTCCGGATTCAGGGCGACGAGGCGTTTGCCCGCGCGGATGTCAAGCGGATGCCCGGGTGGCCCGATAGTGCGCTGAACTCTTCCTTTTACGCGTACGGCACTGTATCAGTCGACGGCGTGATCTACGTCTGGCTCTGGAAGAGCGAGTCGGACACGTGGTATCGCCGGCCGATCGCGAATCGATTGCTGTACTCTCCGGATCTCGGTCAGACGTTCTACCGGTGGAACGGACAAGAGGAGACCTCCGAGACGTTTGAAGACACCGGCGCCGATTCGTTCTTCTTCTACAGGGAAGATCCTACTCCGAAAGCCGGCCGCGACGCCTATGCGTTCAACTGGATCGCGTTCTGTCAAAATGGGCAGGACAATTTCCTGGCCAAAGATGACTACGTCTACATGTATGCGCCCGAACAATATGATCCGCGAAACCTCAGCATGATTCGGGTGCCCAAGGATCGTATTCGTGAGAAGTCCCAGTACGAGTATTTCAAAGGCTGGAAAGGCACGATTGCCGAGTGGACCGGCGACATGCGACAGCGCGGCGTGAATCTGAGATACCCGGAGGACCGGAGCGACGGCGATTGGATGTGGGCCTCGTGGTTTCCATGTGTGGTGTACAATCCCGGGTTGGATCTTTACATCATGGCCAGCTACGGTGTGACCGACCGTGGCAAGTCGTTCTGGGATGGCTGGTGCGCGAAGTGCCTCTATCCGGCCAGTCTCGGATTCTGGTATGCGTCGCATCCGTGGGGGCCCTGGACGCGGTTTCACTACTCGGAGTACTTTTATGGCGACAGCCGGAAGAACCGAACATACGGGTTCAAGCTCAGCCCGAAATGGATCTCCGACGACGGCAAGACCATGGTCCTGATCTGGTCCGACGCGGGTGAGGGCCACGGGGCCAATTACCGATGGAACCAGATGAAGATCTCTATCGAAACCGACAAGGCCCGATAGGTCGCCAATGGCCTGCCCCACGCCCGCGGAATGATCCGCTCACCGCGGATAGACGTCACCTCCTGCGTGCGATAGCCGCCGACTCAAACTGAGCGCTGATCCTTCACGGGCTGTTTCGGCAGAAGATGTCGATCATTTTGCCGTCGACGGTGGCCAGGGCTTCGCCGTTTCGGACGGTGAGGGGTTGGCCGGTCTTCCAGTGTTTGAGCGTGGCGACGGCGTCGATGACGCGCTGTGGGATGCCGACGGTGTCGAGCTTCAGGCGGATCGGGGCGGGCATTCGCTTATATCCGTTGTTGATGACCACCAGCGCGACGTCGTCGGTGGCGATCCGCAGGAAGGCGTAAACCAGGTCGTCCGACCAGAGCGTGATCGTGGTTCCGTACTTCAGGGCGGCACTGCCCTTTCGCAAACGGATCAGGTCCCGCGTCCACTCGTAGATCTCGTGCTCCTTGTGGAGTTGGGGCCTGGCGTGGTGGTCGCTGCCGATCGCATCCCACGGAAAGTCGCGGCGCAGGTCGCGGTCGTCGCCCGCCTTCCAGCCTTCGAGCCCGATCTCCGTGCCGTAATAGAGCTGCGGGATGCCGCGCATCGTGAACAGCGCCCCCAGGCAGAGCTTCGTGACGCGAATGGCCCAGTCCAGCCCGGCGCCGGTGCCCGGGTGCTTGGTCCGCGCATGGCTCATGATCCGCGCCTGGAGGTCGTGATTGTCGAGCAGCGTCACCAGCCCGTTGGCGTTGCGGTATCCGCCCTTGAAGGCGTTGTCTTCGTCGAGCACGCCCAGTCGTTCGTTGTCGTCGAGCCTGGGACATGCGAGCCAGTCGCGGAGGCTGGCGTCGTAGACAAGCGTCGAACGCAGCGCGGTGCACAGCGGGAAATCGAAGATCGAATCGAAATCGTGGTAGTTCTGGTACTCCAGCAGCTTGCCGACGTCGTCCCTGCCTTCGAACAGCACCTCGCCGATCAGGCACACATCCGGATGCTCGCCACGAATCTGCGATTTGAAGTAGTGCCAGAACCTTCGCTCGACGTGCTTGACGGTATCCATGCGAATGTTGGTGACCTTGCCTTTGACGATCCAGTCTTCGATGTTGTTCACGAAATAGTCGAGCACCTCGGGGTTGTCGTGATTGAAGTCGGGCAGGCCCGCCAGTTCGCCCTTGACGTCGCCGGAGCCGCCTTCGTTGAACCAGCCGGCGCCGAACTGGTTCTTGGCGCCGTAGCCCGCATGGTTGACCACCATGTCGAGCACGACCTTCATGTTCTTCTTCTTGCAGAGGCTGACGAACTTCTTGAGCGCGTTCATCGTGCCCGACTTGGGCAGGTGCGTGCCGTCGAGCAGGCGCTTGTCCATCCGCTCGAAGCTCTGGGGCCAGTAATAGTGGTAGGGCTCGCTGCCGTCGTGGCTCGCGATGTTCTCGTAGACGGGGGTCACCCAAATCGCGGTGACGCCCAGTTCAGCCAGATAATCCAGCTTCTCGACGATCCCATCGAGGGTCCCCCCGTGAATGCTCGTATCCGACGGATCGATATTTCGCTTGTTCTTGCCAAAGAACCGATCCGTCACAACGAAGTAAATCACGTCATCCTGCGTTATCCGCGCGTCCATACGTCCCTCCTTGGACACTTCACTCCATTCCCAGCCATGTGCCTCCCGCGTCCAGCAAGCACCACCGCCATGCCGGCCCGGCTACAACTCCATATCCTTGACCATCCTGTACGACCAGACGACACCAAAGATCGCTCCGACCGCAAAGGCGCCCCAGAAACGCAGGTGCATCTTCGCTACGGTGTCGGAATCGAGGACCGCCGGCAGCAGATATCGCGGAATGAGGCCGTAGAAGCACAGCGAGAAGAGCAAGCCCGCAATACCGCCGCAAACCGCAGCAATGACACCAACCATCGCGATCTTGATCAGCAATGCTTTCATCGTATCCCAGGCCGGATACCGCCCGCCTTCAGGTCTGCCTCCATATCAGGCATGGACGATACGGTTCGCAATGGCTCTGGCCTCGTCGATTTTGCCGGTCCGCAGCAGCGTCATCGCCTCGTCAGCATCAGCAGCACAACCCCCGCCAGCGCCGACGCCGGGGCCATCCACAAGCCCATAAGGTTACCCTGTCGGGAACCGAGCAGCATCGGCAGCAGAACCCCGTGGACCACCACCATGGCCGGAATCGCACGCTGGAGCGCGATGAAGAACTCCCAGTCTCTGGAAACAAACCCGTACGATCGTCTTCATTCCATCCGCTCACCCGCATCACAGTCCAATTCGTCCGCACCACGCACCACTCGCCTCCTACCCTCCATATCTCATTCTGCCTCGTTTGCCGCCCAATGATAGCACCCGTTACCAGCCAGAACAAGAGGCCTATACAAGGCGATGCTTCCAGATCTTGGCGAACACCTCTTCCGCCGGGACCGGCGTCGTCTGCCCCGACCGCAATTCCGAGAGACGACGCTGGGCCAACCGGGCCCATTTCCTGTCCATCTCGGATTCCGGCGCATCCAGGCTGCGAAGCACGGCATCGGCCACCATGGCGCGCTCCTCTACCGGTGACGAAACCGCTGCTTCTATGATTTCCTTCATGGTCACTCGCGATCACCTCCTTCTACACCATCATAAGCCGCCGAAACCACCGAGTCAAGCGACGTGCCTCCAGAACAACCACGCTGGCCCCCTCCTTCCGTAGACGTTCACAATACTTGCCGCGAACGGCCTTGGTATAGTCAAAGTCGTACTCGGACCGCAGATCATCATAGCGATTCTCAGGTTTCGCTCTCATCTTTCTTCCTTTCACCTCGCAAGAGCTACGCCCGATGGTCAGGCCCAGGGTGCATGTTCAAGGGCCTTGGTCTTTTCGGGGAGGTGGAAGATGCGCCGGGCGTTGTCGTGCATGATCGGGTCGATCAGTTCCAATGCGTCGGCGACGCTCAGCCAGCCCTCTTCGACCAGTTCGGAGAGCGCCAGGACGATCCCCTGGCGGGCGATGGCGGCGTGGCCCAGGACGGGCTCGACGGGGATGTAGTCTCCCCCGAAGGTGAGGACCTTGTTGGCGGGAGCGGTGACGAGGTACTTCTTGAGGAAATCCTTGGCGCCTACGGGGTTGATGATCCACGACCAGCACATGTCGATGTGGGCGTTCGTGTACTGCTTGGCGACGGAGATCAGCTCCTCGTAGTAGGGATAGCAGATGTGCATGAAGACGAACGGCGTCTCGGGCGCCGCTCGGCACAGGTCGCACGCGGAACCGGCATTGTGGATCAACCGACCGAGGGGCATGTAGTTCTGCCCTGCATAATAGCCTGTGTGCAGCTTGACGGGCAGTTTGCACTCGGTCGCCTTGCCCACCGCGTACCAGAAAAGATGGTCCTCCAGGGCTTTGCGCTCCTGGGCGGTCAGCGTCGTGTTTTCGAGGCGCTTCTGGAAGATCGTCTCGACCTTCTCAGCGGGCACCTTCTCGTAGTCGATATCCCGGCTGTAGGCGTTCTGCGACTTGACCGCGACCGCGTACTTGCCATATTTTGCGAACCACCAGTCGATCACGCGGTGCCAGTCGCCCAACGAGCCGACTTCGATCCCCGCGGGCCTGGCATATCCATTGAGGTTCGGTCCGGCGAACATCCCCACGATGCTGATGTCCTGCATCAGCAGACTCGGCATCTCGGTCTCGCCAAAGGGAGCGCTGAGGCAGTTGACCTGACACGACTCGATCTTGCCCTCTTCGCAGAGCACGTGCCGATAGAATCCAGGCCGACGGACCTTCTCGTAACCCGCCTGCACCTGCTTGACCGTCTGAGCCGATAGATCGTCCACGTCATAGAGCCGGCGCATCGCGATGCGGACCGCCTGCCCATATCCCGTATTCTTGACCGCCAGCCAATAGGGTTCCAGCAGCCGCCACTTGTCCATCGGGTCGGTCTTGGCGCTGAAGAATTTGTCGTAGGTATCCCGAGGCATGCCCGCCACGAGCAGATCGGAGTCCAGGTAATGGCTCAAGAGCAGCGACCAGTCGTCCGCCTGCACCCGGGGGTGCCCCGCCCCCGCCAGTCGCTCCTTCTCTTCCAGCAGGTGTTCGTGCGTGTCGATCAGGGCCGTCTCAAATACCTTCTCGGCAATCGCCGGATGAAGCCGCCCGCCCAAAGCCGACGAACCCGCCTCCGCCGTCCCCGACCCCAACATCGTCGCGGCGCCCAGCGCCCCCATCCCCGCCAGTGTGTCCCGTCTGGATATGCGATTGCCCTTCGTCATGATACCGTCCCCTTAATCACCAGCGCTCCCATTGGCGTGCAGGTCGAATGGCCAGGGCCACGAGACGACCTCCCGAAACACCTCCAATCTACCACCGGGCACGAAGAAACGCCAACATCGGATCGGTGCACTTTGCGCGTTCAGTTGCTATACTGTCGTACAAAGGGCGGGCCAGCCGCCGGCCGCTGAGTTCGGAATCCTCAGAAAGGAGCCGTCATGATTCTTCCGCGTTCTACAAGACGCCTGACCATCCTCGTCGTCGCCGTCGGCACCGCCCCCCTGCTGGCTGTGATACCCCGCTTCGAGTGCCACGAAATCGACCGAATCGGACGCAGTATGGGCCAGACCTCGCTGGTCGATATCGACCAGGATGGCGACCTCGACTGGGTCGTAGGCGAGCGAACGCGGACATGGTGGTTCGAATACACCGCGCCGGACAAGTGGATTCGCCACGATCTGGGCAACGGCAATCGCACCGACGTGGGCGGCACCGCCTTCGACATCGACCGCGATGGCTGGATCGACCAGTTCTGCGGCACCGGCTGGTACCGCAACACAGGCAGACCCCGCATCGAGCCCTTTGAGAAATACGACAGCGGAACCATTGTCTGCCATGACGACGTCGCCGCCGACATCAACGGCGACGGCAAGCTCGACGTCATCGCCAACAGCGACCAGGGCGAGAACGGGATCACCGTCTGGTACGAGATTCCCACCGATCCCAAGAGCAAGTGGATCGAACACAAGATCGGTGGCGGGATCCACGGAGGCGTCGGCCCCGCGGGGATCGGCGACCTGGACGGCGATGGCCATAATGATGTCGTGCGTGGCGACGTCTGGTTCGAGAACGCCGACGGCAAAGGCACGAAGTGGATCGAGCACGAGGGCCTGACCCCGCCTGGCGGCAATCGCCCCGACCGTTATGGACTGGCGCTCAAGGTCTGGGTCGCGGATATGGATGGCGATGGCGACCTCGACATCGTCGAGGCGGAGGCGGATACGCCCGATGGGCGCGTCTTCTGGTTCGAAAACCAGGGCCAGGCCAAGTCATGGCAGTGCCACCTGATCTCCGCCAACCACACCAATCAGGACTTCCACTCGCTGGCAGTGGCAGATTTCGACAATGATGGTGATCTCGACGCCTTCTCCGGCGGCGGCCCCCTCTCCAAAGACACTCAGAAGTGCTTCATCTGGGAGAACGCCGACGGCAAAGCCGGCCGATGGACCGAACACCTGATCCTCGAAGGCAAGCGTTGCCACGAGGCCCAGGCCGCCGACGTCGACGCCGACGGCGACATCGACATTTGCACCAAGCCCTGGCACGGCGACCTCCACCTCTACCTCCGCAACCTTCTCGTCGAAGACACAGGCGGTTCGTCACGGTAGCATCAAGATAAGTACGAAGCGCTGCCGCAGAGCCCGCGCGTCAGTGGCGCGGGTGTCCCCGCCCACCTCGGTGGGGCCGATGCAGGTGCACTTCCTTCCAGAGCCAGCGGATCAGCAGATTGCCCGCAACGGCGGCCACCGTACTGAGGATCAGACAGCCCGTCCACAGACAGAACGACCCCAGGATGATCCGCCCCCCTCTCACTTCGCTGTAGGCGGCAATGTACTCGTCCGCGTAGGGAACCGCTTGCAGGACAAACTGGCCGATCCGCCAGGCCGTCATATAGATGGGGACTGCCGTCAGCGGATTGGTCACCCAGCAGGCCAGCAGCGCAATCGGCAGATTCACTCGGAAGTACAGGGCCCCGACGCAGGCCAGCAGCATCTGGAAGGGAATCGTCGGCGTAAATGCAATGAACAAACCAACCGAAATCCCGCCCGCCAGCGAGCGCGCGTCGAAGCGCCACAGATCTCTCGCGAGAATCCCTTTGCCGAACACCCGGTAGAGGAACGATCGCCGCAGCCTGCCTCGATCCGGGAGCCGGCGAAGAATCGATTCACGAAGACCCATGAACTCCTGTCCAAATATCCAGTCAACTCTGAACGTGCCCCTGCACCTTAGGACGGGAACGCGCCTCGGTCAAGGAGGATCGTGGGAATTCTCGCCGTGGGGCCTTGCCGTCCTGACCCGGCCTTTCGGCCGACGACCGGGGCATCTCGGAATCGCGATCTCCAGATCGGATTGCACCCCGTCCTTTCCATCTCAGATTGCAGTAGCCGGCAATGTCCCTTCGCGGTACTATCGATTCGGTGGCAGGTGGAGGATCAGGCGCTCTTCCGCCAGTGCCCCGATTGGGTGCAGCTCTATTCGCGGGGAAGACGCGTATGGCCAGGATCATCAGGGTGCCCTGTACCGGCAGAGAGCAACATATCAATGAGATCGATCTGGAGGATGTGGTCGGCAGCGACGTCGTACTGTATGGCGGCGCCATCGACACGGGCCGCCAGCTTCCCGCCCGCATCGTCCGGCGCTGTGACGAATGCGACGAGGGCAAGGTCATCATCACGCGGGAGATGATCGAAGCGGTCATGTAACTGCGTTCGTCGGCGGATCGATCCGCATCTGGAAGATACGCATGAGAGACTACGTACTACCCAGCCATGAAGAATGCCTGTCGATGATTCGGGACTGCCACGTTCCGATTCACATCCTGAGGCACGCCGAGGCAGCGACCCGTCTGGGTGTGTTCCTGGCGCGACGGCTCCTCGCACGTGGCATCGAAGTCGATGGCGAACTGGTGGAGCGGGCCTGCCTGCTGCACGACCTGTTCCGCGTCTGCGATTTCCCGCTCGAGGATTTCACGTGGTTCGAGCAGCCGGTGAGCGAGGAGGACAAGCGGCGTTGGCAGCGGCTCAAGGCCCGACACGGACACGTCCGCCACGAGGACGCCGCAGACGCCTACCTGAAGGACAAATACCCGGTGCTGGCGACGACCATCCGGCGGCATCGTTATGTATCCCTCCTGGATGAGGAGGATTGTCCTCAGTCGTGGGAGGAGAAGATCGTCTACTACGCCGACAAGCGGGCCATGCACGACACGATCGTCCCGCTCCGGGAGCGCCTGGAAGACGCCCATCGCAGAAGCGCCGTCGCCATGGCCAAGGCGGGCATCCGCAGGTCCATCCAGGTAGAGCAAGCAGTGGACGCCCGAATCTTCGAACTCGAAGCGGAGATCTTCGCCGTCATCGGACTGGCCCCTGACGAGGTGACCGAAGAACTCATCGCTCGCGAATCCGCCGATGCCCATCGCCGCACCGGATAGGGTAAGCGATCGTAGTTGGGGCATCCCCCGTTTGGTCATCCTGAACGCAGTGAAGAGCCTGCCCTGAGCCCGCCGAAGGGACCTCTGCGGTGGACGAGTGAAACCACTTGTCGTGCGCCCGATCCTCCGCGAATCTCCGGAAATCAGACTCACTTCTATGCAGTGGCTTCTCTCTGGCCGTCGTCGTTGGGCCGATCAGCGATTCAGGACCTTGTCGATCGGTGGAGCGTAGTACAGGCCAAAGCTCGACAGCGTCGGACTGACCCGCGAGCCCAGAATCCGCACGCGAACGCGACGCGCTGTGACGTCGTCGAACCGCAGCAGACGCTTGTAGCCGACCGTGGTGCCCCGCGCGAATTCCAGCCAGGCGCCGTCCTTCAGGCTCTCCAGAACGAACTCCTCGATCCGCTGGCCCACCGCGATGTGCTCGCCCAGTTCCGCGACGTTGAAGGTCTTCTCGCTGCCCAGGTCGAACTCGACCGTCGCGGCGTTCGTCCAGTCGTCCGTCGTCCAGTACGTGTCCTCGTCGCCGTCGAGGATCTTGTCGGCGCCGTAGGCGGGATTGTCCCGCTTGACATCCGACGCCCGTGCCGAAGCGCCGGCCGCCAGGTTCTCGTCGAAGATCGCGTCGAGCACCTTGCGAAACTCCTGGAGCCTCTGCACGTCTGTCTCGTGGATCAGCCCTCGCCGGTCGGGCGGCAGGTTCAGCAGCAACACGCTGTTGTAGCCCACGGAACTGAAGTAGATGTCCAGCAACTGTTCGACGGATTTGACCTTGTCGTCCTCGTGGGCGTGATAGAACCAGCCTGGGCGGATCGAGACGTCGGTCTCCGCCGGATACCAGATCAAACGCTTCCCATCGCCCAGCGCCTCCAGGCTGCCGAGGTCCTTGGCGGTGCAGTTGACCGGACCGAACAGGTTGCCGTTGCCGTTCATCACGCTCCACTCGCTCTCGCGGGCGTACCCTCGCTCGTTGCCCACCCAGCGGATATCGGGCCCGTTGAAGATCACCGCGCCGGGTTGAAGCTCGCGGACGAGACCGAAGTACCCCTGCCAGTCGTAGACCATGTCCTTGGCGTCGGGCCCCTTGGCGCCGTCGCACCAGACCTCGGTCACCTCGCCGTAGTTGGTCAGCAGTTCGCGGAGCTGATTCTTGTAGAATTCGTTGTAGCCTGCACTGTCGCCGTACGTCGGCTCGTGGCGATCCCAGGGCGAAAGATACAATCCCAGCTTCAGCCCCGCCTCGCGACACGCCTTCGCCAGTTCGCCGACGATATCGCCCTTGCCGTTCTTGTAGGGGCTGTTCTTGACGGAATGCTCGGTGTACTTGCTGGGCCACAGACAGAATCCGTCGTGGTGCTTGGCCGTCAGGATGATCATCTTCATCCCCGCGTCCTTGCACGTCTTGACCCACTGCCGCACGTCCAGTTCGCTCGGGTTGAAGATCGAGGGGTCCTCGGTGCCGTCGCCCCACTCCCTGTCGGTGAAGGCGTTGACGGTATAGTGAATGAAGCCGATGAACTCCAGCTTCTGCCACGCAAGCTGCTGGGGCGAGGGGTTGACGTTCGCCGCCTGAGCGATCAGCGCCTGGCGCTGGTAATGCGCGAGGTTGGGCTCACCCGCCACGTCGTAGACGCGAACGTAATCCACGACGAAGTGATCGGGCAGCTTCGCCTCCGCAATGTCGCCTCCCCACGTGCCGATCTCCTCGGTCAACTTGGCGTACTGGGGGACCTGCGAGACGCCCCCGCCACGCGTGCGCCACGTCTCCTTGCCGTCGACGTAGAAGACGTATTCCTCGGGCGTCCAGTACAGACCGAACGTGTGATAGCCTTCGCTCATCCCGGGAACGAAGAACTGCGTGCCGACGTGCTGATGTTCCTTGCCATATCCGTCCCAGTGCAGGTTCTGCGTCGTGCGGTCCTCGCGCCAGGGTTTCTCCATGATGTCGATCTCGGTGCCGTCGCGACCGCCGTTGCCGATCTTGCCGACCGTGTCGCAGTGCATCCAGAAGGCGGGCCAGTGCCCCGGCTGTGTCGGGAACTTGCACCGGCAGACCCAGTAGCCGTACCGATGCTCGAACTTGCCCCGCGTCCGCACCGCCCCGCAGGTGTACCGGTCCCCGTCCTTCTTGGTGCGCAGGATCAGGTGCCCCTCGCCATCGAGGTAGGAATCCTCCTTCACCCAGAACCCGTCGCGACGTTTCCAGTCGCCCATCACGTCCCACTTGGATTCGTCGATCTCGGCGCCGTCGAATTCATCGTTCCAGGCGAGTTCCCACTGCTGCCCTGGGGCCAGGGGGGGCAGAAACTCCTCCGCCGCTTGAACCGAACCGATGAACAGGATGACCGTCAGGAGAATCGAGACAAAAAGGATACGATCAGGACGATGGGAGTGAAGAAGAAGCATGAGGTGTTCCTTCCTGTCTGAGCTGCTTGAGGCTGGGCCGTCGCGTCGCGAGGAAACCGGAGACAACCGTCGCTACGACCATGGCCGCGAACGTCACCGACGTGAACCAGTAGGCCCACGTCTGGTCCGGTACGTGCGCCATCTTGACCAGAACAGTGCCAATGGCGAAGGACTGTAATAGCATCTTGAACTTGCCCGACGCGGTGGCGGCAAAATTGATGCCATGCGCTTCGGCCATCTGCCGCAAGACGGTGACGTAAGCCTCCCGCGCCACGAGCACCGCCACGACCGACCAGTGGATGGCCGCCAGCGCAGGGCGCGACAGACCGAAGAGTCTGGGTTCGCCGATCAGCGCGAAACAAACGAATGTCCCGACCACCAGCACCTTGTCGACCAGCGGATCGATCATGCGTCCGAACTTGCTGGTGGCGTTGAAACGCCGTGCCACGTGGCCGTCGACCACATCGGTCAGGCCCGCGACCACGAAGAGCACGAAAGCGCCGTCGAGAAACGCGGCGTGACGCTCCACCTGCGGACTGTAGAGGATCATCACCAGAAAAACGATGGTCAGCCCGAGGCGCATGAAGGTCAGGATGTTCGGGACATGTTTCAGCATGGCGACCAGTTTACAGAAGGCCACCGGCCCCTTCAACCTCAAATTTGTTCGACGATCAGATCGTAATCCTGAACGTCGACCACCCTGGTCTCAGTGAAGTCTCCAGGCCCGGTCGTGCAGTTCGTCACGATACAGAGGCTGTCGATGTCCGGCGCCTGCCCGTAGAAGCGTCCGTACCCGGTGCCCTGGGGCTCGACCGAATCGATCAGGCACGTGAACCGCTTGCCCACGCGCGAGCGGTTCTTCGCAAAGGCGATCTCTTGCTGCAGGAGCATCAGCGTATCCAGCCGCTCCTGTTTGACCGCCTCCGGGATCTGGTCGCCGAATCGCGCCGCCGGCGTGCCCACCTCGGGATAGAACGTGAACGCACCCAAGGCGTCGAACTGCGCCCAGCGAACGAAATCGAGCAGATCGGCGAAATCGTCGTCGGTCTCGCCCGGAAAGCCCACGATCATCGTCGTCCGCAGAACGACGTCGGGCATCGCGGCGCGGAGGCGGTCGATCCGTTTCTTCAACCCCGCCTGCGTGTCGGGACGGCGCATCGCCCGAAGAATCCGATCGTTGGCGTGCTGCATCGGCAGGTCCAGGTAGTGCACGACCTTGTCGCTGTGGGCGATCGTCTGCACGAGCTTGTCCGTAATCCCCGTCGGGTAGGCATACAACAGGCGAATCCAGGCCAGTTCTTCAATCCTCTCCAGTTCCGACAACAACCGCGACAGACCGTCGGTCTCTTTCCGATCACGACCATAGATGGTGGTGTCCTGTCCGATAAGATTCAACTCCACCGCCCCGGAAGCAACCAGTTCGCGCGCCTCCTCCAGCACCATCTCAGGCGCCTTGCTGCGGAACGGCCCCCGAATCGCGGGAATCGTGCAGAAGGAACACCGGTGATCGCACCCTTCGCTGATGCGAAGATAGGCGGAATGGGCGGGCCCGATCCGCAATCGGACGCGGTCGTCGGTGATGCACTGCGACGTTTGCTCTCGATAAATCCCCCGCTCGCCACCAGACATGGTCCGACGGATGATCGCGACGATATCGTCCCGCTGACCCAGACCGACCACCGCGTCGATGCCTTCCGCCTCGGCAAACAGCTCGTCTCCCATCCGCTGCGCCAGACAGCCGGCGACGATCACCTTCTGCACGCGCCCGCTCTGCTTGTCCGCCACCGCCCGCGCCACCGCCTCCAGCGACTCGACCTTCGCCGGCTCGATGAAGCCACAGGTGTTGACGACCACCACGTCCGCCTGCGCCGGATCGGCCGCAATCAGCAGCCCCCCTTCCACGATCCGCGCCAGCATCTTCTCGCTGTCCACCACGTTCTTCGGACAGCCCAGCGCAATAAATCCAACCGTAACTTTTCTCTTTCTCGGTGCCATAAGTAGGTAGATGCGTCCTGCAAAGTGAAAACTAGGCTTTTTCTGCAAAGGTCACTGGATAGAGATACGCTCGATTCGAGAATTTGTCCATGCTTTATAAGTTAGGCAAGATGAAAACGGGCATTTTTGTTAATCCAATCAAAATGACCTTGACGATAATCTCTGATGCAATAGAATGATCGTGGCTGGCGTCTACCTGCACCGAGGGGGGCATTAAGGGTAGGTCCACACGGATGGAACGTCGTAGGTAGCAACGACAGGTTGAATACGCATGATGAAGGCGAAAGATAGAATCAGCCCCAGCAGGGAATGGCTGTTGGTGGCTTTTGTTGTTCTTGGAGCGCTGGCCCTGGTCGGCTGCCACGACTGGCCCGACGAGCGGGGCACCGCCATCGAAGCCCAGAATATCCTGCGGGAAATCGGTCGCATCGAGACGGTCGCCGACCCCAACATCCGCCAGCCGGCCGTCTATCAGTCCCCTCCCAAGAAAATCAAGCAGACCGTCGGCGGCGCCGAAGAGTGGAAGCTGATCTACTTCTGCAAGTACCACACTGCCGAGAACATGAAACAGGTCATTCACGAGCAGTTCGCCACGCAGTTGTTCAACCAGAAGGGCCAGTCGACGACCATTCAGGATTACACGGTGACCGCCAATCCGGCCACCAACCAGCTCATCGTCCGCTGCCCTCTCGAGTCGGATATCGACGCCGTTCTCGAGATCATCCAGGAAACGGACATCCCGCCCATCCAGGTGAAGATCGATTGTCTGGTCTCCGAACTCTATGCCGACCTGACGGTCGACCGCGAGACGTCCATCCTGATCCAGAATCTTTTTGGCGAGCAGATCAAGCTGGGAGGGGAGGAATCGAATGACAATCTCGCCTTTCCCGGGGCGGCTTTGCGCGACCCGGCCCGCGAGAAATTCGGCCTCAAAGTGGGCATCAGTCGAGGCGAGGAGGGACACCGCTTCGAGGCGCTGGTCGATATCCTGGTCTCGCGCGGTTACCTGAAGATCCTCATGAATCCCACGCTGGAGGTCGTCAACGGCAAGTCGGCCAGGATCCAATCGAGGCAGCACGTCCCCCTCCAGCAGGTCACCGTCCAGAGCGGCGGTTTCGGCGGAACGCCCGTGCTCCGCACGCAGACGGAGTATTACGACATCGTCGACCAGTTGGAGATCACGCCGCACGTCTACGCCGACGGCTATATCGGCCTCGAGACCGAGGCGCAGATCGCCGCCTACATGACGCCGGAAGGCATCAAACAGACCCCGATCGTGACCGAACGGACGATCACCAACAAGGACAACCGCATCCGCATCGGCGAGAGCCTGATCATCGGTGGCATCCGCAAGAGCGAAAAACGCGACGTAATCCGCGGCGTTCCCGTCCTCAAGGACATCCCCGGCCTGAACCTGCTGTTCTCCGGGCGGGACTTCGAAGAGCGGGCCACCGAGGTTATCTTTATCCTGACGCCCACCATCAGCACTGGCGGCAGGCCCAACGAAGAAGCCGTCGAGATGCTGAGGGAACGCCACTCCTCGCCGATGACCCAGGCTCTCCACGAGGCGGTGATGGACCCCCTGGGCATCAAGGCACGCGAACAGGATCACGAACGCAAAATCGAAGCCGCCCACGAGGCCCAGATGCAGTCGGAGGCCGAGAGGAACGCCGCTCGGCTTGAAGCGATGCAGACCGGTCAGCAGGTCCAGGATCTCAGCGCCGAACTCGAAGAGGCCAAGGCCGAGGTTCAGCAGGCCAGCACGAAGGCCCAGGAAGCCGCCTCGGCGGCGGAGGCCGCCAAGGCCGAGGCGGAAAGAGCCACCGCCGAAGCGCAGCAGGCCAAGACGGAGGCCGAGCAGGCCAAGGCCCGCGCCGACGAGGCCACCAACAAGACCGCTCAGCCCCCCGCTGAGCAGCCCTCGGGCCAGGAGCAACCGCCGGCCGGACAGGACGAACCGCCGGATCAGAAGGCATCGGAGGGTGCAAAGTAGCGGCACGACAGACCCGCCTCGCCTGCGGCTTGGCCTAAGCAGCCGTCTGTCTTGCGAGGACCAGAAGAACGTAGTACGGCACGTAGCTCAGGAACTGGCACTCTGAACCTTTCTGGAGGGACAGTAGATGAACAACTTGGGCAAAAACGGCAACTCCGGCAACAAAGACATCGAGAAACCCATCCCCTTTGACAACGGAGACAAGCCGACCTCCGTGGGCAGTGCTCCGGTGAGCGGCGCCCCGAACGTCTCTCGCGCTCCCCTGAATCTCGGTGGACCGGCCAAGGCCCCGGCCCCCGCGGCTCCGTCGGCAGCTCCAACGCCAAGACCGGCAGCCCCGGCGCCCGCCCCAAGACCGGTATCGCCGGCCCCGGTGCGAAGCGCCGCCCCTGCCGCCGTCGCCTCGCCGGAGAGGATCACCGGCGTCAAGACCTTCTTCACCAAACTGCACCCCGGTGCGCTGGAATTCATGGATGAACAGATCGGCGGATGGCTCAAGGAGCATCCCGAGGTCCATATCAAGCACACGAACATTACGACCGGCGAGGTCCAGGCCAAGAAGACCGAGCCGAATATCATTATTACCCTTTGGTACTAGGCATTCTCCCGTTCCCGGAGGAAGAAACCCGTAAGGCCGCCGGCGCTGGCGTTCAGCGCTAGAGCCGGCGTCCTCCTGCCGTTCAGCCGGCAGTCAAGAGACGGGTTGCCAGGGCGAAAAGCTCCCCCTTTCGCCTGCTGCCGAGAGCCGCTTCTCGGCGGGGTCGGTGGATTTCTGCGCCGGATTTCCCAGAAAATTCTCGCCATACATCTTGACACCCCTCATCAATTCCAGTAAGTTTTTGGGATTTAGCAGTTTGCGTGACCCACGTAAGATGAGTCAGAGGCAGTTTGGAGGTTTTTGTGGCTAAACAGTTGGCGCGGGAACTTATCAACGCAGGAGTGCATTTCGGGCACGGTGTGAGTCGATGGAACCCGAAAATGGCCCCGTACATCTTTGCCAAGCGGGGCACCATTCACATCATCGACGTCAAGAAGACCCTCAAGGGCGTGTTGATCGCCAAGAAGCTTCTGGCTGAGATCGTCGCCTCCGGCGGTGACGTCGTCTTTGTCGGGACCAAGCGGCAGGCACAGAAGGCCGTGGAAGCAGCGGCCAATCGCTGCGGAATGCACTATGTCTCGGAGCGCTGGCTCGGCGGCATGCTGACGAACTTCCGCACGATCCGCTCGCGGCTCCAGCGTCTGGAACAGCTCGAGGCGATGGAGCAGGATGGCTCGCTCGAGGCCGAGAGCAAGAAGCAGGCCTCGCGTCTCAAGCGCGAAATGCGCAAGATCCGCACCAACCTGGACGGCGTCCGCCGGATGTCACGCCTGCCGGGGGCCATCGTGGTTGTCGACGCCAAGAAGGAATATCTGGCGCTGCGTGAAGCCGCCAAACTCGGCATTCCCACCGCCGGGGTGCTCGACACGGATTCGGACCCCGATACGGTCGACGTGGCCATTCCCGCCAACGACGACTCGATCCGAGCGGTGGAGATCATCCTGAACGAGTTGGCCGACGCGGTCGCCGTCGGCAAGACGATGGTTTCCGTCCGACAACAGGAGTCGGCCGAACCGCGTCCCCGCCGGGCGCGTCCGAGCCGACGACCGGCCATGGCACGGGCCGACGGCAGCATGCCCGCGGTCGAGCAGGCCACGGAGGAACCGACGGAAGAACCCGAGCCGGCACCGCAAGCCGAGCCTGCGCCACAACCCGAGCCTGCGCCACAACCCGAGCCGAAACTGCAACCCGAGCAGAGCGCCACACAGCAGGAGCCCGAACAACCCGCCTCCGGAACGTAGCGATGGGTTTCCCTCTTCGCTCAGACGCAACATGGTCGAGCGGACGAGGGGCTGTGGCCGCATGGATGGGAAGAATGCCGACCCGAATGGGTTCTCGGCACGCCTCAAAGGAGGACGGCCCGGTCAGGGTCAGTACGTTCCGTCTCCTCCGCGATTTGTAAACCTTTGGAAAGAGCAGAAACAGGAGTCGATCAAATGGCAGAAATCTCAGCTTCGGCCGTCATGAAACTTCGGAAGATGTCCGGGCAGGGCATGATGGACTGCAAGAAGGCCTTGCAAGAAGCCGACGGAGATGTCGAGCAGGCGATGGAAATCCTCCGCAAGAAGGGATTGGCCACGCTGGCCAAGCGAGCCGAGCGCGAAACCTCGAACGGTCTGGTCGTCGCCAAGATCACCAATGCCGGCAAGACCGGTGTGCTCGTTTCCCTCTGCTGCGAGACCGACTTCGTCGCCAAGAGCCAGGACTTCGTGGCCGCCGCCGACCTGCTGGCCGAGTACGCCCTGGTCAGCGATGCCGAGGAAGGCGCCGACGCCCTGCTCGAGACCGCCAAGGACGGCAAGTCCTTCAACGAGGTCCTGACCGAGGTCGTCAGCAAGACCGGCGAGAAAACCCTCGTCGGCGACTACGCCCGCTTCAAACTGGACGGCCCGGGGCTGCTCACCGCCTACATCCACTTCAACAACAAGGTCGGCACCATGGTGCAGATCGACGTGAGCGATCCCCAGGTCGCCGAGAACGAAGGGCTCCAGCGCACCATGCTGGATATCGCGATGCACATCACCGCCAGCAAGCCCCTGGCCCTCGACGAGAGCGGTATCGACCCGAAGGTGATCGAGCAGGAGAAGGCCGTCTATGCCGAGCAGGTCCAGAACAAACCCGCGGATATCGTCGAGCGCATCGTCTCCGGCAAGATGAACAAATTCTTCGCCGAGAACTGCCTCCTGGATCAGCCGTTCGTCAAGGACGACAGCAAGACCGTCCAGCAGGTGCTCGACGAGGCCGCCAAGGCCGCCGGCGGCACCGCCAAGATCACGCGCTTCGCCCGCTTCGAGGTCGGATAAGGGCCGGCCAGAGCGTCTTTGCGATCGCAACCGCGCACGGAACGCAAACCACGGAAGGACCGGCTGAACGCGATGGGAGAATGTCAGTACAAACGGGTGTTGCTCAAGCTCTCGGGCGAGAGCTTCTGTCAGCCGGGTGAATTCGGGATCAACGGAGCCTCCCTCGAATCGATCGCCGAGCGAATCGCCGAGGTTTGCCAGTTGGGTCCGCAGATCGCGGTCGTGGTCGGAGCCGGCAACATCCTGCGAGGTGAAACGTTCTCGCGCAACAGTCACATCCCGCGCAATACCGCCGACTACATGGGCATGCTGGCGACGATCATCAACGCCTGCGCCCTCCAGGAGACTCTGGAAAAACTCGGCCAACCCACCCGCGTGATGAGCGCGATCGAAGTGGCCGCCATGTGCGAGCCGTTCATCCGGCGCCGGGCGCTGCATCATCTCGAGCGGGGGCGGGTCGCCATCCTCGCCGGCGGAACGGGCAACCCGTTTTTTACGACCGATACGTGTGCCGCCCTGCGGGCGTCGGAGTTGGACGCCAATCTGCTGATCAAGGCCACCAAGGTTGACGGGGTCTACAGCGACGACCCGAAGAAGAACCCCGAGGCACACCTCTTCGATCGCATCTCCTATGAGGACGTTCTGCGGCAGAGTTTGCGGATCATGGACCATGCCGCGATCAGTCTGTGCCGGGACAACGGCATTCCGATTACCGTGCTGAACATCTTCAAGAAAGGCAATATCGCCAAAGCCGTCTGCGGCCAGCCCGTCGGGACGCTCATCGGGCCGGCCTGACAGAACGTCGGTTGGACGACATCCAGAGCAGAGAGGGAAGCTATGCCCACGCAAGCAACGATCTCGGAGAGCAAGTCCAAGATGCACAAGGCCGTTGAAGTGCTCCAGGAGGAGCTCAAAGCCTTTCGAGGCGGACGAGCGACGCCGGGGTTGGTCGAACATCTCAAGGTCGACTACTACGGCAGCCCCACTCCCCTCAAATCGTTGGCTACCGTTTCGGCGCCCGAGGTGGATCAGCTCGTGATCAAGCCCTTCGACCCCGCTTCTGTCAAGGACATCGAAAAAGCCATCAAGAGCAGCGACCTGAGCATCGCACCGATGGTCGAAGGCAAGTTCATTCGCCTGAACATTCCGCCGCTCAGCGAGGAGCGCCGCAAGCAACTCGTTCAGCAGGCCAAGCAGGCCGGCGAGCAAACCAAGGTCAGCATCCGCAACGTCCGCCGCGATACCATCAAACAACTCGAACAGCAGCAGAGAGACAAGGCCATCACCGAGGACGATCTCCAGGCGGGCAAGAAGCAGTGCGACGACATCACCAAGGAGTTCACCGACAAGGTGGACAGCCTGGTCGCGCACAAATCCCAGGAGATCATGGAGAGCTGATCGACTCTTCCACTGCCACGATTGCGACCGTTCGCCTCCTTTAGCGCAACACTGCCCCCCTGTCGCTGTCGCTCTGCGCTCCCCAGACGCTGTGAGCGCCGCTGAACTGCCCCTCCGGACCAGCGTAGTCTCGATGAACCGACCCAGGCGGACAGACGCACGGATTTTCGCTTTCGCACTGGAAAACGATGGGAATTCCGGGGATCATGGCCAACAGTATTCTCTCCCCCGAGCTACGGCCAGAAGGAGCGGCGAAATGGCGACGAAGGACAGCGGCAAACCAAAGGAAGCGCCAGCCAAACGACATCGAAGATGGCCCTGGATCGTGCTGGGTGTCCTGCTGATTCTCGTGCTGCTGGCGGTTCTCGCTCCGGTGTATCTGTCTTCCGAGAGTTTCAAGCGGATGATCCAGTCGCGGATCAGCGAATCCACCGGCGGCACCGCCGATATCGGGAACCTCTCCGTCGGCTGGCGGAAAGGGGTGCAGGTCTCGAATTTCAGCTTCACCGGCGAGAATGGCTGGGCGGACGTCCGCGTCGACGAGATTGACGCGCAACCCCGCTTGGCCAGCCTGCTGGGGGGAGACTTCGCACTCGGTCGAACCGTCATCGACAGACCGGCGGTCGATATCGATTTGCGGAAGCGTCCGACCCCGTCCTCGCAGTCCTCTCCCCCCTCGGCAACCGCGCTGGCGATGCTCAACGATATCGTGGTCAATGATGCGAGCGTCAACATCACCGATACCTCCGGAAAGACCGTTCGCATCGGTCAGTTGAATTCGAGGCTCAGCCTGCGTCTGCCCGGGCAGCCCTCCCGCATTCAGGCGGCGATGCAGGTGGGCGAGGGACAGGAGGCAGCCACCGTCCGTGCCGAGGGCACCGTCACCCCGGCGCGGGACAAGGACGGTTGGAGCCTGGAAGGCACCAGTGGCGACGTCGTCGTTGAAGTCAACGACCTGAACCTCGATTCGCTGGCGCCGATCCTGGCCCTGGCCGGACTCCAGATCCAGGCGCAAGGGCAACTGTCTGCCGATGTCACCACCGCGGTTCAGGATGGCAAGCTGGAAACACTCAGCGGCACCATCACCGGACGCAACGTCGATATCGCGGGCGAGATCCTCAAGGGCGACCGCCTGCAAACGTCCCAACTGACGGTCGAGGCCCAACTGACGCGACAAGGACAGACGATTCGCATTGACGAACTGGACGCCCAGACCGACTGGGTTAATGTCACCGCCTCCGGAACGCTGCCGCTGAGTCCGGGCTCGCTGGCCGAAATGCTCCGCAGCGAATCGGACTACGCGCTCCAGGGACAGTTCGACTGCAACCTGCCCCCCCTGCTGACCCAGATGTCGAACACCTTCGGCCTCAAGGAAGGCACCGAGATCACCAGCGGGCGAGCCAGTGGCACGATCGACACCAGCACCGAGGCCGGCCGCGCCACGCTCGTGGCGCAGACCGAGATTACCGGCTTGGCCGGAAGCGTCCAGGGAAAGCCGCTGAGCCTCAGCGAACCGGTCGCCGCCAACCTCAGGCTCAGCGCCGACGAGGCCAGCGTCCAGGTCGAACAGATGGAAGTCTCCGCCGCCTTCGGACAGGTCACCGCGAGCGGTGACTTCAATGATGTAAACTATGACGGGCAGATCGACCTGGCCCGACTGCAATCCGAACTGGGCCAGTTCGCCGATCTGGGCCCCTATGAGATGACCGGCAATGTCAGCAGCAAAGGGCAGATTGCTATTCAGGAGGAGCGCATCGCCGCCCGCGGCACCCTCTCCGCCCGCGAACTGGTGCTGACCGGTGCCGACGGCAACAGCGTCTCGGAGCCATCCGCCGAGGTCGCCTTCGCATTCGACGTCAACCAGGTCACCGATGCCCTGGCCATCCGCGAGTTCGACGCTCAGGGCAGCTTCGGCCGCATTGTCGTGCAGAACGGAACGGTCCCGCTCGATTCGGAATCGTCGGTTCCGATGGACGTGGATCTCGTCGCTCGCAACGTCGACCTCCAGAAGATCACGCCGTACGCCGTGCTCTTCGCCGTGCTTCCCCAGGACCTCCGCCTCGAGGGCATCGCGGAATCGACGCTCAATGTCACCGGTGAAGAAGGAACCTATCGCATCCAGACCCAGGACACACAAATCCAGAACCTCGTGCTGGCAACCGACGCCAACGAGCCGTTCAGACAAAAACAGGTGAGCACGAGCTTCGATGTCGCGATCGATCCGAATGCCAAGACCATAAACGTCCAGACGTTTCTACTGGAGAGCCCGCAGATCAAGATCCGCAAAGGTCAGTTCACGAGAGCTCGCCAGGCGGAGCAGATGCTCGTTCGCGGGTCGCTCGAAGGCGAATTCGACTGGCAAGCGGTGGGTCAGATCGCTTCGCTGGCCTTGCCCGAAGACCTGGAACTATCCGGACAGCGGGCGGTCTCGGTGGAGTTCGCCAGCACGTACCCCGCCAACGAGCCCAATGGTGTGATGGCGCATCTCGATGGCTCGGTGCGGACCGGGTTCGACAGCGCGCAGTACAAGGGGCTCAACATCGGCGCCACCGACGTGCAGATCCAGGTCAACGACGGGATGCTGAACATCGAACCCTTCAGCACCACCGTCAATAATGGACAGCTCAACTTTGCCGCCCAGGCCAATTTCAACCAGCCCACTCCGCTGTTGCGGACGCCCAAACCGTTGATGCTGGCCCAGGGCGTCGAACTGAACCAGCAGATGACCTCCGAACTGCTCCAGTACGTGAACCCGCTGTTTGCCAACGTCACCGGCATCAGCGGCGTCGCCAGCTTCGAGTGCCAGACGCTGGCGATTCCCCTGGCCCGAGGACTCGAACGCCAGGCGGAGGTCGTCGGCACGATCTCCGCCAGCGACGTGCTCGTCGAAGCCTCCGGGCTGCTCGACAAGATTATCAGCGCCACCGGACAGAGCCTGCGCGGCCAGACGTTTACGCTGCGCCCGACGGAACTGGTCCTGCGCGACGGAGTGGTCCGATATGACAATATGCAGATCGACGTGGGCGACAATCCGATCACCTTCAGCGGGGCCATCGGCCTCGACCGACAACTCGACATGACCGTCATCCTGCCATGGACGCTCAAGGGCCGCACCGCCGAGGCCGATAGAGACACCGAGGCCGGACCACGCATCAAGGTCGCCTTGACGGGAACGCTCCGGAACCCTAAATTGGACCTTCAGCGAACCTTGCAGGATCAGTTGTTCCGAGGCCTCGAAGAACTGTTGCGATGATCGGGAACGGATGAAGTCCTTGAGGGAACTGTCGACAACGCCCACCGCTCAACTGAGCCGGGCCAGGCTTTTTCTGGTGTTCCAGGTCAAGCTCTGGTCCTATTGCATCCGCCTGCTCAAGCGCAACCGTGCCGGCCAGCAGGCCGCCGCCCTGTCGTACTACACCATCTTCGGGCTCGTCCCCCTGGCGATCGTGGTGCTGCTGATCTTCCAGTCCTTCCCCGCCTACCAGGACATCGGAGATCGTATCAAGCTCTTCGCCTATGAGCAACTGCACCTGACGAGGATCGAGTACCAGCAGGACGAGGAACACCCCGAAGAGAAGGTGATGCTCACCGAGTACATCGACAGCATCATCAGCCGGTTCTTCGGCGGGCTCAGCAGCAAGTCCCTGAGCCTGCTCAGCGCCCTGCTGGTCATCTGGGCGGCCCTGGTGCTGTTGTCGACGATTGAAAGGGCCTTCAACCACATCTGGCACGTCACGCGCGGGCGAAGCTTCCTGCACCGCATGATCAACTACTGGGCTTTGCTGACGCTGGGCCCCCTGCTGGTCGGTGTCGGCCTTTACGCCACGACGCAGTACGCGATCCTTCAAAGTTTCGAGGCCAAGGTGCTGGCCTATCACGTCGTAACCCTGCTGCTCAGTTACCTCGTATCCGTCCTGGGCTTCTTCCTACTCTACTTTGTATTGCCGAGCACGAAAGTCAAGCCCAGCGCCGCCCTCTGGGGTGCGGCGGTCGCCTCGCTGGTCTGGAGTATCGCCAAGTACGCCTTCAGCTCGTACGTCACGGAATTCATCCCGTACAGCAAGGTCTACGGCGTGCTCGGTCTGATCCCACTCGGCGTCTTCTGGATCTACATCACCTGGCTCATCGTCCTCTTCGGGCTCCAACTGACCTACACGACGCAGCACTTCCATACGCTCGACGCCGCAGAAATCGAGGCGTCCAAGGAGCCCAAGCAGGAGTATTTCATCACCAACGACCTGACCGTCATCAACGTGGCCCGCGAGATCGCCCGCGCCTTCGTGCGCAACGAAGGGCCGCTCTCGCGCGAGACGCTCTGCACCCGCCTGAACCTGCCGCCGGAACTCGGCGAGGACATCCTCGAACACCTCGTCCACGTGCGTCTGCTGGCGCGGACGACCGAACCGCAGCCGGGCTTCGTCCCCGCCCGAGACCCCGAACAGATCAAGTTGTCTGAGATCACCGAGGCCTTGGCGTCTGTGGCGCTGTCCCAGCCCGATCTTCACGAAACCGAAACCCTGGGTCGCCTCGTCCACGCCCAGCATCAATTCCTCGCCAGGCACAACCTCCGCGAGACGCTCGGACCCGAGCCGCCCGACGAAGAAGAAAGTCCCACCTCGGGCGAGCAGCAGTCGCAGGCGCAAGAGACTCCCCCACCTCAGGCCCCCAGCGACCCGACCGCGCGATAGAGGAAGTGCAAACCGAAGAGGGCCAGCGCGACGCCGCAGACGCGAAGTACGATCCGCTGCCCCCGAGCGCCGAAGATACTGGTCCCGTGAAAGCTGGCGAACGACAGGATGGTCAGCCAGATCAGGTCGCAGAGCCAGTGCACCAGCGTGAACAATACGAAGGCGAGCCAGCCCAGGCTGCGAGCCTCGATGGCGAGATTGAGACCCACCGTCGCCCACCACAGCAGGAAGTACGGATTGCCCGCCGACAGGATCAGCCCGGTCATCAGCGGCCCGCCCTGTCCCGTCTGGATCGACGACGGATCGGCTCCGCCCTTTTCGCGAATCATCCCGACCCCCATCCAGACGAGGAAGCCCCCGCCGAGCAGCCCGACGACGATCTTGAACCATTCCGCCTGAAACAGCACTCCCAGCCCGAATAGAATCAGGAAGATCAGGGGAACCTCGATGATGCCGTGCCCGACCGACATCAGTACGCCCGCCCAGCGCCGTCGGGAGCCATGTGCGATCGCTGCGGCCGTCACCGCCCCCGGCGCCATCACCCCCGACAGCGATATCCCCACCGCCTTCAGCAGAAACCCCGTCAACCCCACCTGGCCTCCTGTCGACTACTCGCCGATGATCTTGACCAGGAGCCGTTTTCTACGCTTCCCGTCAAACTCGTAGTAGAAGATGTGCTCCCACGGTCCCAGGTGCAGCTTGCCGTCCGTGATTGCGACGACCACCTCCCGCCCCATCACCTGCCGCTTCATATGCGCGTCCGCGTTGTCTTCGTAGCCATTGTGCCGGTACTGCGAGTGCGGCTTCTCCGGTGCCAGCTTCTCCAGCCACACCTCATAGTCATGGTGCAATCCGGACTCGTTGTCGTTGATGAACACCGACGCGGTGATGTGCATCGCGTTCACCAGCACCAGTCCATCCTGCACCCCGCTCTCTTCCACCAGCCGCTCGACCTCCGCGTGAATCGAAACGATGGCCCGACGTGTCGGCACGTCCATCCAGATTTCTTTCGTCAGCGTTTTCATAGGCGAAAACAGACCACATTCTCTCGGTGTACGCAAGCCTAAAAGCCAGATCCATATCGCCTCGCCACGCCCATCTGACCACAGTTCCCCAAGCATCACTCTTCGGCGAACTCAACGTCTGTGACTTTCGCATATGCTGCGCCGGGCGCTGGCTGCCACTCGCTTAGCAGCCTTTCCACAGGGTAAGATTTGTTTCTTTCTAATTGCGATATATATGGTTGATCGCGGGATTTCGGGGGATCGGTCAGCCCTTTCGTCTGTCCTGGGCTGCCTCCTGGTGCCTTTCGTTTGGCGGCCGATGGTATCACGTTGCGGCAGAGGGCGAAATCATCAAACTCCGGCATCCCCACGAACGTACTGGTCTTGAGAAGACTCAACCGATTTGTCATTCAACAGAGGTCCGAGAGACGATGGAAACGCATACACTATTCTGGGATGTGGATACCCAATACGACTTCATGATGCCCGATGGGAGGCTCTACGTGCAAGGTGCCCGGGAGATCATTCCCGTGGTCAGCAGGTTGCGGACGGTGGCCCTCCATAGCGGCTTCTCGATCGTCGCCTCGATGGACTGGCACCGCCAGGACCATCCGGAGATCTCCGACGAACCCGACTTCCAGGAGACGTTCCCGCCGCACTGCATGGCCGACTCGCGGGGCGCCCGACGGGTCGGCTCTCTGGGCGATCTGCCCATCGACGTCATCGATCCCGAGCCCTGGGACCCGGATGAATTGGCCCGACTGACCCAGCGGGATCAATTCCACGTGGCCATCCACAAGGAGAGCCTCGACGTGTTCTCGAATCCGAATACCGCCGCACTGCTCGAATCGATGGCAACGCTTCCTGAGCGAATCATCGTCTTCGGCGTCGCAACGGACTTCTGCGTCCAGCGGACGCTGGAAGGACTGGCCCGCTTCCCGGAGGTTCAGCTCGTTCTGGTGCAAGACGCGATTCGTGCCATCGATCCGGACGCCGGACGGCGCGTCATCGAAGAGTTCAAGCAACGTGGAGGACACGTCACCGAATCCAGGAGACTGCACGAGAGGGTTCCATGTGGATGATCGACGCCACGCCTGCGCTGTTCACCGACCTGTACGAATTGACGATGGCGCAGGCCTATTTCAGGAAGCCCATGCCGGAACAGGGCTACTTCGACGTCTTCATCCGCCATCTGCCCGACGAGTGGGGGTTCTTCGTCATGGCGGGCCTCGACGAGGTCGAGAGCTTTCTCCGCGAATTCCGCTTTGCGCCCGAAGATATCGAGTATCTTCGCTCGACGGGACGGTTCGAGGAAGACTTCCTGGAGTACCTGGCCATCTTCGATCTGGATGTGAAAATCCGCTGTCTACCCGAGGGAACGGTATTTTTCCCGAACGAGCCCATCATGGAAGTCAGCGGACCGATCCTCCACGCCCAACTGCTCGAGACGTATATCGTCAACATCCTGGGCTTCTCGGTCATCGAAGCCAGCCTCGCAGCGCGGATGACCCTGGCGGCTGACGACATCCCGCTGCTCGAATTCGGAATGCGCCGGGCCCAGGGTCCGATCGCCTCCGTTCGAGCGGCACGCGCGGCGCAGATCGCCGGCTGGAAGGCCACCAGCAACGTCTTCGCCGCCCGGGGGCTCGGCATGCCCCCCTCGGGCACCATGGCCCACTCCTACGTCCAGGCCCATCCGTCCGAGGAGCAGGCGTTCCGCGAGTTCGCTTCGATCTACCGCGAGAAGACCATCCTCCTCGTCGACACGTACGACACAGCCGAAGGGATCAGAATCGCCGCCCGAGTGGCTCGTGACTTCCTCGACCGAGGCATAAAACTGCGCGGCATCCGTCTCGACAGCGGCGACCTCGTCGCGCACAGCCGATTCGCACGAGACCACTTCCAGCAGAAGGGTCTGGACTTCCTCGGGATCTTCGCCAGCGGCAACCTCGACGAGTTCAAGATCCAGGACATGCTCGCCGCCGGTGGGCAGTTCGACGGCTTCGGCGTCGGCACCCATTTCACCGTCTCCAAGTACGCCCCCTCCGTCGGCATCGTCTACAAGCTCTCCCAGTGCGGAGACCGCCCCCTGCACAAGACCTCCCCCCAGAAGGCCACCCTGCCCGGTCGCAAGACCCTCCTCCGCACGGGCACCCCCCATTTCGAGAAGGACACCGTCCGCCCTTACGACCCCAACGCCGACGACCTCCTCCGCCCATTCCACACCACGGAATCCATGGAAGGAATTCAGCAGCGACTCCAAGATCAGCTGGCCGCTCTGCCGGAGGAGATCAAGGCAACCCGCGAGCCCGCACGCTATCCCGTAGAATTCGTCGGCTTCCCTGGAACCTGACGCGATGCATCGCCCAGCAGGCACGACGGAATGAGTCTCTGATAGACCGCTTCGATCACATCGACCATGGTGTCGGGGGCGAACTTGGTCTGGACGGACTCCCGACCCGCCTGGCCCAGTCGCTCGCAGAGGGATGGGTCCGCGATCAGCTCGGCGCACGCTTCGATCAGTTGAGGAACGTTCTTGGGTTCGATCAGGCGGCCGGTGCGCTCGTTGACCACCTCGCGGGCGCCGTCAACGTCGAAACTGATGGCGGGCCGCCCACAGAGCATCGCCTGGGGCAGCGTCCGCGCCAACCCCTCGCGCAGCGAGCAGTGGACGAGCATGTCGGACGACTGGATCGCCAGCGGAATCTCGCGCGGAGGCATCAGCCCGGTGAAGCGGAACCGATCCGTCAGTCCCAGTTCGCGAACCTGCTGTTTATATGAATCACTCAGATTACCGTCACCGACGAAGAGCCAGACGACGTTCTCGAACCGTTTCGCCAGTTCAGGAGCCGATGCGATGATATAGTCGTGGCCCTTGAGCATGAACAGGCGGGCGATGGTCACGAGCACGACCGCATCGTCCCCGATTCCGTTTTGGCGCCGGAAGGTCTGCCGTCTCTCGACGGAGATCGGTTCGAGGAATTGCTCCTCGTCGATCGCTGAATACGCCGTGACATAAGGCTTGTCCACGCCGATGCCGACCGCCTTGCACTGGTCCGTCATCGCATCGGCGACGCTGATGAAGTAGTCCGTATGCTTGGCCGCCGCCTTTTCGATGGCGATGTAAACGCGATTGACGAGCGGGTTCTGATAGGGATGAAACGCCAGTCCGTGCACGCCATGCACGATGGCAGGCCGCTGAGGATCCCACGTCCCCTTCAGCGCACTGGCTGCGTAGCGTCCCAGGATGCCCGCCTTCGCCGAGTGGGTGTGGACGATATCGGGCTTCAGCTCCCGCAACAATTTCTTGAGCTTCCGGTAGCTGACGAAATCCTTGACCGGCTCGATCGCCCGTCGCATTTCGTCGATCACGATCGTCTCGTACCTCTGTCCCTTCGTCTGGTTGAAAAGCTCCCCTTCGGGCCCGAGCGCCGGTCCCGTGATCAGCGTCACCTCGTGGCCCCGCTCCGCCAGCAGCTTGCAGGTGATCAACGTATTCTCCTGCGCCCCGCCCAGAATGAGCCGCGTGATGACCTGAACGATCTTCAAGATTTCGCCTCCACCGCCGCAGACCCGACGCTCTCGATCCCCCAGGGTCGCAACACCTTCCGCAGGGCTTCCGGCCCCTGCATGTAGGACAGGAAAACGCCATAGTTCGTGTAGGGCACGCCAATCGATTCCAGATCGCGAATGCGCGCCAGCAGCTTCTGCGCGGTGATCATGCACCCGCCGCAGTGAATGACCAGCTTGTACGACTGGAGTTGCTCGTTCTCCTGGAACTCCCGCCCGAAGTTGTGGTCGATCTGCACGTCGGGCCAATGCTTGCGGAGGAAGTTCGGAATCTGCACCGTCCCGATATCCTCCGCGATCCGCGAGTGATTGCACGCCTCCGCAATCAGCACCTTGTCGCCAGCCTCCAGCGTCGCCAGTACCTCGATGCCCTTGGCAAATTCCGCCAGCCGCCCCCGGCTGACGTAGTTGATCATCATGATCGAAAACGTCGTCAGCTCGATGTCCTCGGGCGTCCAGACGTGCATCAGGTCCATCGCCTGCGAGTCGGTGACGAGGGCCTTGGGCCGCTTGCGGAAGCTCGCCAGAAATTGATCGAAGCGCTTTCGCTCGCTTGCATCCCCCGACCGCGCCTTGCCCAGATCCATGCGATAGGAGACAGGCCACGCCCAGTTCCGCGTGATGTATTCCTCCGCCATCGCCTGCGGCCGCAGATATCGCCCCGGGGGCGTCTCCGCGTCCATCGGGATATTCAGCACGTAGAATTCGTCGCGCTCCACGAAGGGCAGCAACTCCATCTTCACGTTCTTGGAGGCGAAGTTCTCCAGGAGGAAGTTCAGCAGCATCGGCCGGCACTGCGCATCGACCGCCACCAGGCGAATCTTCTGGTGAAATCGCAGCAGCGGGATCTGCGCCTCGACGATCCCGATCCGCTCGCCCGCCTCGGGCCGGAACAGGTTGTAGATCACCAGGATCTGTTTGTCCAGCTCCCGCGCCTTCTCCACCACCTCGGTCTCCGTGGCGAAATCCTCCGTCTCCGGATCGATCACCAGCAGGACCAGGTCGCACTCATTCAGATCGGCCAGGACCTTGGCCCGTTTCTTCAGGCCCAGTCCCGAAGCTTCGTCCAGCCCGGCGGTGTCGAACAGCTTGACCGGACCCATCCCGTGAATCTCCTGGAGCGCAATCTTGGTGTCGGCGGTCGTCCCGGGCGTCGCATCCACGATAGACGTGACCTGCTGGGTGAGCAGATTCATGATACTGCTCTTGCCCGAGTTCATCTTGCCGAAGATCCCGATATGATCTCGTTCCACCAGCATCAGTATTCAATCCACATCAGGCACAACCCATTGGGCGGCGCAATCGGCCCGGCCGCGGTCCGGTCCTTCGCCGCGAGCACCTGGCCCATCCGCTCCGCGTCCCAGCGACCGAGACCCACCTCCATCAGCGAGCCGACGATATTGCGCACCATATTGTACAGGAACCCATCCCCTTCTACTTCCACGTAGACCCAGTGGTTCTCGCCCTCGCGTGTCTCGATGACGTCACAGCGGAAAATCGTGCGCACCGAATCGGTGCGACTGTCGGCCGCGGACGCGAACGACTTGAAATCGTGCTGGCCCACCAGGAACTTCGCACCCGAGTCCATCGCAGCCACATCCGGATGCGAGGGCACATGCCAGCAGTAGCGTCTGTGCAGCACAGGACGGGTCGGCCCGCAGGAAATCGTGTAACGGTAGAGCTTGCGCGTGACCTCGCCGATCACGTCGAAGCCCATCCGGACCTCTTCCGCCTTGACGATGGCGATATCGTGAGGGAGCCGGTCAGTGAGGGCCCGGGCAATGTTCTCGGTCGGTACAGGCGAATCGATCTGAATCAGGCCCACCTGACCCAAGGCATGGACGCCCGCATCGGTCCGGCTGGCCCCGCAAACCCGCACGTTGGGTCCCAACAGACTGCGAGCGGCATCCTGGATGGCCTGCTGGATGGTCGTGAACCCCGGCTGGATCTGCCAGCCATGGTACTCGCTGCCGTCGTAGGCAATAGTCAGTTTGACGTTGCGAATGGCCATCCCGGAGCGAAAAAGAACGGCCGGCCCAGCCGACGGCGCCCGTGCGCCATCGGCTGCGACCGGCCGTCACAAAGACTACGATTCGAGCAGCTTCTCAGCGATCTGAACCGCGTTCAGGGCAGCCCCCTTGCGGAGCTGATCGCCGGCTACCCACAGGTTGATCCCACGGTTATTCGGCAGCGACTCGTCCTGGCGGATACGACCAACCAGCACGTCGTCCTTGCCCGAAGCGTCGATCGGCATCGGGAAGCGGTTGTGCTCCCGGTCGTCCAGCACCGTGACGCCCGGCGCGTCCGCCAGCAGCTCGCGCACTTTCTCCGGCGTCATCGGCTCGGTGAACTCCAGGTTGATGCTCTCACAATGAGCGCGCATCACCGGGATGCGCACGCAGGTCGCCGTGATCGCGATCTCCGGACAGTTGAAGATCTTCCGCGTCTCCTTGACCATCTTCATCTCTTCTTCGTTGTACCCGTTCGGCGCCAGCCCCGAATTGTGGCTGAAGCAGTTGAACGCGATCTGGTATGGAAACGCGTTGCACGTCGGGTTCTTGCCGTCGAGGATCTCCCGACTCTGCGACTCCAGCTCCGCCATCGCCGCCGCCCCGGCGCCGCTGGCCGCCTGGTAGGTGCTGACGATCATCCGCTTGACCGGGTTGACCTGGTGCAGAGGCCAGACCGGGACGATGCCGATGATCGTCGAGCAGTTCGGGTTGGCGATGATGCCCTTGTGCGCCCGGATCGCCTCGGGATTGATCTCGGGAACGACCAGGGGCACCTCGGGATCCATCCGAAATGCCGAAGAGTTGTCCACGACCACCGCACCCGCCTGGGCCGCCGCCGGGCCGAACTCCTTACTCCGCGAACCGCCCGCGCTGAACAGGGCGATGTCGATGCCCTTGAAGCTGTCCTTCGTCAATTCCTCAACCGTATATTCCTTCCCCTTGAAGGGGATCGTCTTACCCTTGGAACGGCTGCTGGCAAGCACCTTGAGCGTGTCGAACGGAAAGTTCCGCTCTTCGAGGATACTCAGGAATTCCTGACCGACCGCGCCGGTCACCCCTGCAATTGCCAGATGACAAGCCATGTTCACATACTCCTTCCATTTACTCTGCATTCTTACTGAAGGGCCGCCAACGGTTGACCGCCCATAAGGCTGGTTCTGAGTGAAACTATAGAACAGTGTATTTTAGCGGCATCCGCCGCGGTGTGCAAGCCCTTGTCTGCTAATATCTTCTATTGATGTCTGTTAAGATATTGGGGCATCAGTGTTTTCCAGGCACTGAGGGCCCGCGGTGGCAGCCTCCAGCCCGGAGGGCTTGGGGATGGTCGAAATCGCTGGCTCCCCTGCCACGTGGGCGGCATTCACATTCGCCATCCCCAAGGCTTCGCCTGGAGGCTGCCACACGACCCCCACGATGTCTTCACACACGCTTCTATTGCCTTGGCTAACGGTCGGAGCGGTGCTGCCAGAAAGACGCCAGGCCCGAAGCGGTGAGGATGCAGACGAAGACGAAAATCGCCGCCGGGATGGCTGCCTCCTCCCCCAGGTGCTCCAGGGCCAGGGCGCTGCCCAGACCCGCGTTTTGCATGCCGATCTCGATGGTCAGGGCCCTTCGTTTGAGCCGATCGAGCCCGAAAACCGCCCCGACGCCATACCCGGCGCCCATCCCATAGAGATTCAGCGCCAGGACCACCGCCAGCACGCTGCCGGTCACCTGGGGCAATCGCGACTGGTTCCGCGCGATGACCACCGAACAGATGAAGATGATGAACGTCGCCGACAACGCCGGAAATAGCGGCAGGACCCGCTCGACCGACCGCCGGAAGCGATACCGAACCCAAAACCCCACCAGCAGAGGCGCCACGACCATGACCATGATCTGGAGAAACATCGACCAGAACGACACCGGAAGTTCCGAGCCGGCCAGGGTCTTGGTCAACAGCGGTGTCAGCACCGGACACAGCAGCGTCGAGACGGTCGTCAGCGAGACGGAATAAGCGGTGTCGGCGCGGGCGATATAGCTCATCGTGTTGCTGGCCATCGCACCGGGCGCCGCCCCCGTCAACACGAGCCCGGCCGCCAATGCCGGCGGCAGGTGAAACAGGCGGGACAACGCGTAGGCCCCGAACGGCATGATCAGAAACTGCGCGGCGCTGCCCACAGCCACCACGAACGGGGTCTTGAGAATCCGTTTGAAATCCTCGGGCCGCAGCGCCACCCCGATGCCGAACATGGTCAGCGCAAAGAACAGCGTGTTCACCGACAGGCACGCCGCCAGGTTGTGAATCGCTCCAGGCGACCAGTTCGCCAGCACGCCCTCGGGAATCAGCTCGATCAGGCTGTACGTGCCGACGATCCGGAACCCGTTGGGATGCTCCGGCGTGTCCTTCCACACAAAGGCGACCAGCCCGAACAGCAACACCCAGACCGCGAAGTACCGCGTATAGAACATCAGGATTCTGCGCAACATGCCCGGCAAGTATACGCCGCAACGCCCTGCCCCGCAACCCACTCCCCCGTTCCTCGTGACACCGTCAGGCGTTCTTCGGAAACCACCACATCATGGCGTCACCGGGAGCGCATATAAAACCCCGCCTGCGTGCGTGTCACAGGCGGGGTTGGTGCTTTGATGAAGGAGGACATCAACACCAATGTTACTTTTTCGGCACTCGCAGCATCAGCAACCGGGTCCACTCTTCGTCGCGAACGCGCAGGAGGACACGTTCATCGTCGGATGCATCCGCAATCGCCTGATTGAATTCTCGGACGTTGCGGACCGGCTTGCGGTTCACTTCCATGATCAGCGTGCCCGCCTGAATCCCGGCATCCGCCGCCGGCGAGCCTGGCTTGACTTCCATCGCGACCACACCCGTGAGGTCTTCGTACCCGAGCCGGGACGCCAGTTCCTCGGTCAGCGTCTGAAGCGTCATACCCAGACTCTCCTGCACCGCGTCGCCGCCGCGACCAGCCACAACCGCGCTGTCGGGCAGCGACTCCAGCACCGCCGTCAGGGTCCGGCGCTTGCCTTCGCGCATCACCACGATCTCCACTTCGCTGCCCGGCTTGTGCATGGCCACCCGGTTGCGGAAATCGTTCATGCTCATGACAGGCTCGCCTTCGAACTCCACAACCACGTCGTCCGGCTGAATCCCCGCCTTCTCCGCCGCCGAGTCCTCGACGACCGTCACGATCACCACGCCGTTATCGTCATCGAGCTTGAAGTACTCGCCCATGCCCGGTTCGAGGTCCGTCAGACTCACCCCCAGGAAACCACGCACCACCTCGCCGCTTTCCTTCAACTGAGTATAGATGTCTTTCGCCATGTTGCTGGGGATGGCCAGCCCGATGCCCACGTTGCCGCCCGGGCCGATGATCGCGGTATTGATGCCGACCGCCTTCCCGTCCAAATTCAGCAACGGACCACCCGAGTTGCCGAAGTTGATCGCGGCGTCCGTCTGAATGAAATCCTCATAGTCGGCCACCCCGATTCGACTGCGTCCCTTGGCACTGACGATCCCCGCCGTCACCGTATGGCTCAAGCCGAACGGGTTGCCGATCGCGATCACCCATTCGCCCACTTCGAGCGTGTCGGAGTTCGCCAGTTCGATGTAGGGCAGGTTCTCCCGATCGATCTTCACCACCGCCACGTCCGTTTCCGGATCGGCGCCGACAATGTCCGCCGTCACCTTGCGACCGTCCGCCAACTGCACCGTGACGGTCTCCGCTCCCCCGACCATGTGGTTGTTCGTCAGGATGTAACCGTCGGAAGAGATGATGAAACCCGACCCTTGGGCCACCTGCCTCGACTCGGGGGTCTCCCGGTTGCGCGGACCAGAGCGTGGGCCGAAGAAGTATTTGAACAACTCCTCCTCGAACGGATTCGAGGGCTCGCCATACGACCAGTCCCGCGACCGACTCTGCACCGTCTTGGTCGCCTGAATACCCACCACCGCCGGCGACGCCTTCTCGGCAATCGACGCAAACGCCTTGCCCATCTGCTTGAGCGTCGCGATGCTCTGGTCTCCCTGGGCAAAGCCCGATAACGGCATCAACAATAGAATCGTAACGACCACCAGGGATGTGCGAACGGGGTGGTGCTTCCGCCCCCCGGCAAGCATACGTGCGACCATAGTCGACCTCCAGAACCATCCGTCAGTAAATCTTCCCCGGGCTCTGTATAACGATCCTGCAATCATCCGCCGGGGTATGGGTATATACGATTGTAGGCGCCGATGGTTCGGGGCGTCAAACCTTTTCCCCCACCCCCTGCCGTCCGCATCCGCCCCATCCTGGACCGGGCGCCGCAACTCTTCCGACCCGCCCAAATTCTATGGAACGCCAGGGCGGCCACGTTGTATAACAGGACAAAAAGAGGCCTCTATCCGTCGGAAATATGACCGAAGAACTTCGCACCATTCAGCGCGTCCTGGACGGCGACACCGAATCCTTCCGAGCCCTCGTGGAACGGTACGAGCGGCCCGTGGCGGTGATGATCCGCAACGTCACCGGGGACGCACGAAACGGCGAGGACCTGGCGCAGGAGGTCTTTCTGGCCGCATTTGCGAAGCTGAGGACGTTCGACCCGGACCGGAGTCGCTTTTCGACCTGGTTGCTGACGATCGCTCGCAACCGGAGCATCAACCTGCTGAAGAAGAGACGACGGCAGCACAAGATCGAGCCATTGTCCGAGATCGACGACCGGGAACCGCTGGACAAGGTGACCCGTCAGGAGGCCTTCGCCCGCCTGGACGAAGCGATGCGGCTGCTCCCCGCCCGGCAGCGTCAGGCCCTGATCCTGGTCGAGTTCCAGGGGCTGTCGTACGACGAGGCCGCACAAATCGAAGGAACGCGAACGGGCACCATCAAGTCGCGTCTGAGTCGCGCCAAGGCATGCCTGGCCCGGATGCTGAACGCTAATCAAGAGGACGACATATGAAGCAGGACACCCTCTATCAAGAATGGATTCAGAGTCGTCGCGACATCCACCTGGACGCAGGTTTCATCGATGATGTGATGCGCGAGGTCCATCGGCTCGATTCACGACAAAGCGGATTACGCTCGCTGTGGTCCCGCACGACGGATTGGATCCGTTTTTCGACCTGGGTCCGCGCCGCAGCGGTCATCGCAGCCGCCTTGCTCGGACTGGCACGAATCGCAATGACACTTCGCCTGTTGCTGTTTGCCTGACCCCCTGGAGGATACCATGACAGAGAATTCCAACGATCGAACCACAAAACGGCTGGTCTCCGTGGCCATCGCCCTCTCGATTCTCATGCCGGGCGTGGGACACACCTATTGCGGCAAGCTCCTGCGCGGTCTGCTGTTGGGCCTGCTCTATGCGATCGGCGTCCCGGTCGTCCTTGGCCTGCTCGCCTTTACCCGTCCCGCCTCGACCGTCACGTTTGGTCTGTTGATGACGGTCGCCGCAGTCGGCATCGTGGTCGCGGCATCCGTGGACGCGTACCGACTCGCCCGCCGGACCCGCAACGACTACAATCTCAAGGCCTATAACCATCCCGCGATCTACGTCCTGCTGGGCCTCATGATCCAAGGTAGCTGTCTCGGTTACGCCCTTCACGTCCGCGCCAGCCTGTTCGAAGCCTTCCGCGTCCCCAGCGCCTCCGCCTATCCCACGATCGTTCCGCACGACCGCATCCTCGTCGACAAGATCGCCTACCGCAGATCCGGCCCCCAGCGAGGGGACACCGTCCTGTTCCATCCCCCCGACGAGAACTGGCGGACCTACCATCTCAAGCGGATCGTCGCCCTCGAAGGCGACTCCGTCGAGATCAAAGATGGCGCCCTCTATGTCAACGACGTGGAACTGCCAAGAAGCCGCCTCGGCTCCGGCGCGACCACGATAGAGGAAGACGGTACAATTCGCATTGTGAAAGGGGATATCGGGGTGGAAACCAACAGCGACGCGACCTACCGCATCTTCCTCGCGCCGCAGCGCCCCGAAGGCGTCCGCGATTTCCCCAGGACCACGGTACCGGCGCACCACTGTTTCGTATTGGGGGACAATCGGGCGTATTCCCTGGACAGTCGGCACTTCGGGCCGATCCCCTACGCAGTCATCGAAGGGCGCGCCGATTACATCTACTGGCCCGCCGACCGCTGGTCCCGCTTCGGACGAATCGATTGACGCTCTGCCGTCAGGACAATAGGACTACCGCATGACCCAGGATCGGTCCTTGTAGACGACCTGTGCCAGGTGCCGCATCGCCGGATCGCCCCGGAAGGCATAGTCCAGTTCGATGGTCTTGCGGAGGAACACCTGGACGGGATCGCCGTCGCTGCTGACCGCGACCGGATGATCGATCGCGACCGTCTCGTTGCTCAGACCCGTAATGAACACCTTGAAGGCGGTGGCTCGCGGATCGAACTCCCGCCAGATGATGGCGATATCCTTGGCGTTGTCCTCTCCCTGGAGGATGCGATTCTCCACCCCCGTCATCGGCTCCAGGAAGGGATAGCGGTCCTGGTGACGCTGTTTGATCATCTCGAAGACGATCGGCGGAACGCCCACGCCCGCCGGCACGATCTGGAAGGTGTTCGTCATCAACTCGCTGCGCGGATAGAAATCGACATCCTGCCCGGTCCGATTGATCACGGTGAGAATCATATACCAGTACCGCGCGGGACCATTGCCCCCCTGCGGCAGAACGAGCTGCTCGGGATGCGTGAATTTCACCTCGACCGTCCATAGCCCCGGCCTCTGCACGATCGCCGGCTGCGGCGCCGCTACACACAAATTCGCGGCCACCATCAGAAGTGTCCCATACCACAGATACCTGTTCATCCAGTATCCCTCTCCAGAGAGCGCGTTGATTCCTGAAGGTTCCAGATTCCACCTTTTCTCTATTTTACAGCAAAATCGCCCCCAAGCCAAGAAGATTTTGCCCCATCCGCCATCCTGGCGTCTTCACACACACTCATCCTTGGCCAAGATGGGTCGTCGCGAATCGTCGGGCCGCCTCGCGGAGCAGTTCCGGGCTGTGCTCGAGGGCGAATCGCAGTTCCATGCCGGGTTGCATGCAGGCCACAGCCGCTTCGATGCCCGCCGCCTGGTACACAGGGTCCGCCAGGGCAACCTGCCCGGCGATTACCCCCACCCGGGCCCCCGCCTGCCGACCCACGCGAGCCACGCCGGAGACGACCTTGCCACGCAACGACTGCGAATCGAAGCTGCCCTCGCCCGTGATGACCCAATCCGCATCGGAAACCTCACCCTTCAGACCCGCCTGCGCCATGACCGTCTCGATCCCCGAAACGATGCGAGCCTCCAGGAACGCCACCGCGCCCGCTCCCAACCCCCCCGCCGCACCCGCTCCTGGCAGGTCTCGCACGTGAATTCCAAGCTGCTCACCGACAAGACTGGCCACATGCGACAGAGCCTCGTCAAGTGCCTCGACCATTTCAGGCGTCGCCCCCTTCTGAGGGCCATAGACCCGAGCGGCCCCGTGGACGCCGCACAGGGGGTTGTCCACGTCGCAGAGCACATCGACGGGCGTCTCGAACCTCCCGCTCGGAGGGACGATCCTGCGGATGCGAGCCAGCGAGCCGGCCCCCAGCGGTACCTGCTTCCCGTCGTCTGCCAGGAACTGCCACCCCAGGGCCATCGCGGCGCCGACCCCGCCGTCGACCGTGGCGCTTCCCCCCACCCCCAGCAGGATTCGCTCGGCGCCGTGCTCCAGCGCCCCCTGGATGAGCTGGCCGGTCCCGAAGGTCGTGGTCTTCAGCGGGTTCAGTTGCTCTGGTCTCAGCAGTTGGATCCCGCTGGCCGCTGCCATCTCCACCACCGCCGTCCGGTCCTCGCCCAGCCAGACAAAGCCCGCCTCCACCTCCATCCCAGGCAACGGCCCCATCACCGCCCTGCGAATCCACTCTCCGCTCGCCCCCGCCATCAGAGCCGCCGCGGTGCCCTCCCCGCCGTCCGCCATCGGCTTGACGACAATCTCGGCATCCGGCATCGCTCCACCGATCCCCTCGCCGACGATCCGACAGGCCTGCTCCGCCGAAAGTGTCCCCTTGAACGAGTCCATCGCGATAACGATTTTCATTTCGGTTTCCTCGGTGCCGACTCCGGATCGTACCTTCGTTCCCTCTTCGGCAACGACGCCATCTCCCATCGCCGCCGAAGTTCTGCAAAGATGCCTTACAGGCCGGAGGCTTAACCGTCAAGCGAGATTCACGGGAAGATCGGATGGCTCAGAGTCTACGACCGCGGGCCTCCAAATGGTACCCAATGGCGAGAGCATCCTGCCCCCCCATCCGAGGCCATTCGCTGCCATGAGCGGACGTACTCCGCCGGCGACGGCGCGCAGTCCTGTGATCTTGCCCCCATACTTCAGCGCGGGGCGACACCGGTCCCGAAACACCACGAACGCAAATAGGCGGATTTCCAAAGAAATCCTGGTCTCTCTGTGGCCAGGCCGTTATTCTGTTGGCGATACTCCGCTTCTGAGCCATGCCAGAGGCGAACTCCGGCCTCCTCTTGGGGAGAACGTTACGAATGACCCGTGACGAAGTGCTCATGCTGATCATCTCCGGAGCTGTGATCGTCGAGATCACCACCATGTTCCGCTATTTGCGACGTATCCCCCACCTCTATCTGCTGCTCAGCAGCTTCGGCGCCTGGGTCCTGGCCGCCGTTTTCACCGTGGCCGAAGGCTTCTTCTGGCCCGGCCCACTCAACGTTCTGGAGCATCTCTCGACGATGACCGGAGCGATTCTGCTGGCCGTATGGTGTGGATGGGTGTTCGCCCTGCGGAAGGAAGAGGTCTCCTGATGCACCCCGTGGCCTACATCGATCTGCTCGCGACGCTCGCGTGCGCCGTCGCACTGGCCTTTCTGATCTTCGGCCGCAATCGACTGGCTTTCGTCCCCGCGGTCTCCGTGCTCCTGGCCGTGCTGCTCGCTCTGACGATCTACTATGAGGTCGCCCTGCTTCTCGAGTGGTCGGGCGTCTCCACGCGTCCGGAGTGGATGGAAGATTTCGGGGGGGTCCTCGTGCCGTTCGGTTGGGGGTTCCTCTTCTACGCCTTTGCCAGGGACGCCGTGGAACGCGATCTGAAAGCCAGCCGCGAGCGCATGGAACTGGCGCTGCGAGGCGCCGATCTGGGCACCTGGGACTGGAACGTTCAAACCGATCGCGTCACCTTCGACCAGCGCTGGGTCGAGATGTTGGGATACACCTCCAACGAGATCCGCCCCCACATAAAGGCCTGGGAGCAATTGATCCACCCCGACGACCTGCCGGACGTCCTCGATTGCCTCGGACGACACCTGGAGGGCGACAGCGACCTCTACGAGATGGAGTACCGTCTGCGGCACAAGTCCGCCCACTGGGTCTGGGTGCTCGCCTGTGGCCGCGTCATCGACCGGGACGCTGATGGAAAGGCCCGGCGCGTCTGCGGGACGCACCTGGACATCAGCGCCCGCAAGCAAGCAGAGATGGACGTCATGGCCTACCAGCGCCGCCTTCGCGCCCTGGCTTCGGAATTGTCCCTCGCCGAAGAGAGGGAACGCCGCCGGATCGCCGCCGGCCTCCACGACTACGCCTGCCAGAACCTCGTCCTGTCCAAGATGAAGCTTGAGGGGCTGCACGAACCCCTCCCGCCGGGGGACGACGACGAAATCGCCGCCATCTGCCACACGCTCGACCGAACCATCGACAGCATACGCGAACTCACCTTCGACCTCAGTTCGCCCACCTTGTACAAGTTCGGCCTCGATGCCGCCCTGAAGGAGTTGCTCGAAGACAAGGTGAAGGCGGAAAACGGCATCCGCTACAGATTTCACAGTGACGACGCCCCCAAGCCCCTCGCCGAGGACATCCGTGTCCTGCTGTTCCAATCGGTTCGTGAACTCGTCATCAACATCCTCAAGCACGCCCAGGCCCGCACCGTAGAGGTGGACGTCGTGCGTTTGCACGACTCGATGGAGATCACGGTAACCGATGACGGGATGGGGTTCGACGCCGATCGGGTCCTGGCCAACTCCTCTCGCACTCATGGATTCGGGCTCTTCCACATGAAGGAACGCTTGGATTTCGTCGGGGGCCGCCTCCATATCGAATCGGAGCCGGGATGGGGAAGCCGATTCACCCTTCACGTCCCCCTGGACACGGAGGTTCTTGCCACCGCCCCCCCCGACCGCAGGAGCGCGGACGCCGCCGAAGAATGATGAAACGACCCGGCCCCGCCCGGCAGGACCCCAGACTTGAGCGCCCGCCCAGCCGGTAAGCCGCGTGGCAACGATACCCCTTTGGCGATTGACATCCGACGCGGAGCGGATACTATTAGACCATGTCCAATAGCAGCCAGCAACTCAGTCGTTGCGTCTGTGCAGGCCGATCGCTGGACCGCATGCTGCGTCCGGCCGTCCTGACCCTGCTGTGCGATTGCCCTCAGGGCCTGCACGGATATGCCATCGAAAGACAATTGCATGTCTTTGGGTTCTTCGCCGAGCACCCTCCGGACTTCACAGGCCTCTATCGCCTGTTGAAGCGGATGGAGAGCGAAGCCCTGCTGACCTCCACCGAGACCGACTCGCACGCCGGACCGTCCAGACGACGGTTCCGTCTCACCGATCGGGGCAGAGAATGCCTGGCACGCTGGTTTGTGAGCCTCACCGAGTACCGGAGCAGGCTCGATGATTTGCTCGAACACATCGGCCGGAGCATAGAGGACGACGCGGAACCGCAAGACCGCAGGCGCTAGCCTCGCTCTGCCGACACCGATCTCGAATTTTCCGTCGCGTGACTTTCTATCGGGGAGAAGCAATGGCAGAACAGAACCGAGTCGAGAGACTCCTCGACGACGCATCCAACGGGTACGCGATCACCAAGGCAGATGCGGAGGTGCTCCTCTCGCTGCCCGAACAGTCCCTCGAAGCCGCCCTCCTGCGCTCCACCGCCGATCGTTTCTCGCGCCGCCGTTTCGCCAACAACGCCCTGCTGCTCGGGCAGATCGGCGTGGACATGGAACCCTGCGATGGCGACTGTGCCTTCTGCTTCTTCGCCCGATCCCACACGACCGTTCAAGCGTCGGTCCTGCCGACCGAGGAGATCATCGCCCGATGCGAACGGTTTGCCGCCGGCGGAGCCCAAGGCGTGTTCCTCATGACCATGCACCGATTCGGATTCGAGTGGTTCCGCAATCTATGTGCCACGCTGCGCCGGTCCATCCCCAGCCACCTGGAAATCCTCGCCAACGTCGGCGACATCGACCTCTCCCAGTTGGCGGAGCTGCGCGACGCCGGCGTCACGGGAGCCTATCATGTCTGCCGCCTCCGCGAGGGAATCGACTCCTGCATGTCCCCCGCGCAGAGACGTCGGACGATCGAACGCATCCTCGAAGCGCAAATGGCCTGGTACAACCTCTGCGAGCCGATCGGCCCCGAGCATACCGCACGGGAACTGGCCGAACAGATCTGGTTGGGCGTCGAACTTCCCTGCCGTCAGCACGGCACGATGCAGCGATTCCCCGTCCCAGGCTCTCCGCTCTACAAACACGGCCAGGTTTCGCTGGCCCGGCTGGGCCAGATCGTCGCTGTCGTCGCCCTCGCCACCGCGCAGAAGCCCGAGACCACGAGCATCGCCGTGAACGTCTCCAACCTGGTGGGCCTCTTCAGCGGCGCCAACGCCTTCTTCCCGGAAGCCGGTGAACCGCAGACCGAGGATCAGCCCTCGAAACAGGCCCGCGCAAAAGGGTTCACCACCGCCCTGTGGCGTCACAGCACCGAGATCACCACCGCCGACTGCCGCGACATGCTCGCCGCCGCCGGATTCTCCAGCCTGACCGACACTCTAGGCAGACCGACGCGACCTTTGCATCCAGGGCCCTGATCCACAGACTGCGGGCGCCCACCTGACGCCAAGGTAATTCTGCTGAGCCGAAACGCCCCGCTGGCATCCAACCCAAATCTGCTGCCTGACGGCAGCCTGACCGACGGGCAGGACGTCATCGTCAGCTACACCAACACCGACGCGCTCGCCAAGCGCGTCCTCGTCCGCTGCTCCGCTCAACGCAACCGAGGCGAAATCTACGAGGTCTGGACCACCTTCCTCGAATAACCCCTCCGCGCGCTTCCGCCGTATCCCGTGGCGACAGAAAGGTAGCGGATCTGCGTGTGTCCTTGCGAGTCGGGGCCCAAGGCCGTCCGATCTAATGACTGCAATCGATCCGGACCGCGCTTCCTTCCTCCAAATCGACCACGATGCTCACCAGGTCGCAGTGGGCATCCATGATCGCGCCGGTGAACTCGTCGCGCGGCATCTTCTCCGGATACGTGCGATCCATGTTGCAGACGAGATATCTGCGCCCCTGTCTAAGAAATCCGCCATACTCGCGGTGGTATTGAGAGAAGTTATCGAGAACGTCCTCCGGGAAGGAATGAGGCGTCGCGGCAGAAGGATCGCTGGCCCGGATCGCCGCCTCGAGGTCCAGGCCTTCAACGTCCTTGCGATCAGGCGTCCACACGCGATCGAATTCGATCCCGTGCCCGGCGAGGAATCCGCCCACGGTAGCCGGAAGGGTGAAGATGACCTCATAGGGGGTTTTCCCATCGGCGTGCAAAACGATCGTATTCGGCTCGTCGGGCGAACGAAGGCAATCCAGTGGCGTCTGCCCGAGATCGTTCCGCGCCTGAAGGTCCGCCTGGCGATCCCGCAACACATCAAACAGTCCCGCGTAGCCGTTGACCGCCGCGATATGCAGAGGCGTGTCACCCACCTGGTCGGCACGGTCAATATCGGCACCGTGATCCAGAAGGAAAGTCACCATCTCGACACGATTTCGCCAGCCAGCACAATGCAAAGGTGCCCATCCTTTCGCGTCCTGGGCATTGACGTCCGCCCCATGTCTCAGAAAAAGGTCTGCCAGTTCCGTCAGCCCCTCCGATGCCGCCCTGTGCAGCACGGTATAGCCAGCGTCGGTTGGCAATGTCGGGTCGGCGCCCGCAGCGAGCAATTCCCTGATCAGCGTATTGCGCCACCAACGCGGAGCGTACCACAGAGCATAGTGCAGAGCAGTGCTGGCTTCCGCCCCACGATCTCTGGCATTTACGTCCGCCCCACCGGCAATGAGCTTGCGAATAACCGCCGCGTGCCCCTCCATAATGGCGATCTGAAATGGTGATCCCCATGGACCCTCGGCTTGCGGATCGGCGCCGTATTTCAGCAGTAGTTCGACCATCGCCGCATTGCCCTGGTCGACGGCTTTGTGAAGTGGCGTCCATCCGTAGCGATCCCGCGCGTCGGGATTTACCGCGCCCGTGGCGAGCAACCGACGCACGCGGGAAAGCTGCCCGCTGCTGACCGCCTCATGAAGGGGCAGCCTTCCACTCGGTCGCGAAGGCTCCTTCTTGCAGCCACAAACCAGAACGAGAGACACCAACACGAACCATCTCGCCGATTCCATCTCCAACTCCTTGAAAACTCAGCGCACCCTGCCCACCATCTATGAGGCATGCGCATCGAAGAAGGCAACAGCCAAATCCCCCTGCGCGACGCAGCGGAAGCAATTCACGCCAGCGAGGCGGTGGTGGCTTCGTCGAGGATCGTCCAGAGGCGGTCGATCCATGAGGCGTGCTCGGGTTTCATCAGGACCGAACGCAGGACAGTGATCGTCGCGCGGTCGCGCTGCATGCCGATGGCATCGAGATCGAAGAATTCGATCGGCAACTCCGCCAGTGCCAGGTGCAGTTGGCGCTGGGCCGCTTCCTCAAAGACCCGCCGGGCGCGTTCCGAGGCCTCGCTGACGCGGTCGCCGCGGACGGCCCAGACGACGATGTCCAACTCGGGTTCGAAGGCAGGCACGAAACGCTCGTCTCTGCACAGCTTCGCATAGAGCGTCTGTGCCGCCTGCCGTCCCGCCGCCAGCCCTCGGGCGAATTCGCCCCCCTTCACCAGCGGCAGCAGCTTCATCGTCGCCCACAACGCCACCGCTGCGGCGCCGGGACGCGAGCATTCCAGGCTGATCTCGCCCAGGTGCAGCTCATCCGAGCTGAAGTAGGTGTAAGGCGAATCGTGCTTGTAGAACCGCCCGACGGACGGATCGCGAAACAGCACACAGCCGCAGCCATAGGGTTGGAGCCCATGCTTGTGCGGATCGATCACGAGCGAATCGACTTCGCCGAGCCGCTTATACGTCTGGGCGGTCCCCTCCGCCAGGTCGTCGACCAGACCGAAGTAGCCCCCATACGCCGCGTCGGCGTGCAGGCGAAACCCATAGCGCTTGCGAAGGGCCACTAGCTCGCCCAGCGGATCCACCGACCCGGTCGCGGTCGTGCCGATGGTGGCGACCACCGTGCCGACGTCGCCCCGTTCAAGCCTGCGTTGCAGAGCGTGGGCATCGAGCCGACCGAAGCGATCGCAGGGCACCGTCTCGAAGTCCAGGCCCAGCACGCCGCTGATCCGACTGTGGGTATAGTGCGCCTGCTGTGAGGCAACCACCTTGGCGCCGGGATGCAATCGCCCCGCTATCCAGAGCGCTTCGAGGTTGGCCATCGTGCCGCCGCTGGTCAGGTGGCCCAGGTGGGTGCTCCAGCCGAACAGGCGAGCGAGATCGCCAACCGCCTCCTTCTCCATCTGCGAGCTGGCCCGCCCGCCATCGAGGGCGTGATTGTTCGGATTGATCCACAGCGACAGCGCATAGGCCAGGCGGGCCATCGCGTGAGGTGGCTTGAGCATCTGACCCGCATACATCGGATGGAAGTACGGGAAATTGTCCCCCATCCGCTCCGCCACCTCCATGAGCACCGCCTTCATCGCCCGCCCGTCCGTCGGCGCTCCGTCGATGGGCGGCAGAGAGGCGAACCCTGCATCGAGCTTATCGAGAGCGGCACGAAGAATAGGCAAGGATTGCTTGTCGAGCATCGGCATCATCCAAGGAGAAGGTGTGCAGTGCACACCCTACGATCTACGATCTCGCAAACGGCAATTCGAACGGATCGTTCGTACGACGACACCATTGCGCGAGATAGGCGCGATGCCGCTCCAGCACCGACGCCAGTTCCGCCCGATCCGCCAGGTTGACCATCTCGCCCGGGTCCTCGTCCATGTCGATCAACTGCTCCCGGCGCTCGCCCTTCTCGTACGCGATGTACTTGTAGCGATCGCTCCGGACCATTCGCGCCTTCGGATAGTCGCTGTCACCCACCTGCCCCCAGTTGCCGAAGCTCGTCTCCGAAACGACGTATGGACGCCACGCATCGACCTCGCGCCCTTCCGCCAGCGCCCGAACGCTGCGACCCAAGCACCCTTCAGGCGGCGCGACACCCGCGTAGTCGCAGATCGTCGGCATCAGGTCGAGCCCCGACGAGACCAGATGGCGATTCACCTGCCCCGCCTTCGTCTGCCCCTTCTGCGCGACGATGAACGGCACCCGCGCCGATTCGTCGTACAGCGACCATTTCTGGTTCCATCGATGCCGGCTGTGCCCGTCCCCATGATCGCTGGAGTAGAGCACCACGGTATCCTGCTCCCGACCCGTCTCATGCAGGGCATCGACGACCTTCCCGATCTCCGCATCTACCATCTCGACGAGGCGGTAGTAGCCCCACAGGTATTCGCGGAACCGCCGCTCGTCCCAGAAGTACGATCGATAGACCCGTTCGGAATTCTCCTTCTGCCAGGTGCGAAGCTGGTCGGGCTCGCCCGCCGGGATCTCGAAATTGTCGGGCAAAGGCGGCAATTCGTCTTCGGCAGGCCTCGGCGGCAACGCCCCTTCGAACTTCGCCAGGTCCTCGCCCCGCGCCAGTTGGCAGCAGTCATGCGGATTGAGCAGCGAGACCACCAGGAAGAAGGGCCGGTCATGTTCGCTACGGATGAATTCCGCCGCCCGCGCGGCCCGCTCGGCGTCGTGCCCATGCCCCCCCGGCAGCTCCACCCTGGCGAAGCCATGCTCCTCGGATCGCGCCGTCGGGATCGTCAGGTGCCACTTGCCGACGTAGTGACAATCGTAGCCGGCATCGGACATCACGCGCCCGAGGGTGACGAACGGGAAGGGCTCATTACTCGGATTGCAGTTGATGTACACGCCCGACTCGTGCGGCATATGACTGGAGAACATGGCCGCTCGCGAAGGCACGCACAGCGGAAACGCACAGTACGCCCGGTCGAAGCGCACCCCCATCGCCGCGATCCGATCCATCGTAGGCGTTCGCAGGTACCGATTGCCCGTGCAGCTCATCGCCCCCCCGAACTGCTGATCGGTCATGATGTACACGATGTTGGGCCGCCGGTCCCGACCGGCAGCACAGGCGCTGCGTCTCAGTCCCACCGACGCCAGCGCCAGGCCCGAGGCCTTCAGAAAATCGCGTCGTGTCGTCCCTCGACTCATATCGTCACCTCCAGCTGCGTCAAGTCTGCTCACCGATCGTCAGCCCTGAGTTTCTTCCACGCCCGCTTCAGTTCCGCGACCCGCTCGGGATGCTCCGACGCCAGATCGTTCTGCTCATACGGATCAGAGGCCAGGTCGTACAGTTCGGCGCCGCTGCCGTCATTGTTCAAGACGAGCTTCCAATCACCCGACCGCACCGCCGACACACTGGGCGTCTTCCAGTACAGCAGCCTCTTCTCATTGGACTTGCCCTCGCCCACGACAGCAGGCCATACGTTCTTGCCATCCCAATGCAGCTCCTTCGGTGCCTCGTAGCCGATCAGTCCGCACAGCGTGGGCATCCAATCGACGATATGAATGAGCGTCTCGGACTGCCCGGGCGTCAGCACGCCGGGCCAGTTCGCCAGCGCAGGCACGCGAATCCCCCCTTCGTACACCTGCCCCTTCCATCCTCGCAACGGGCGATTGTCCCCGAGCACCGTGTGGGGCTGATCCGCATACCGGCCCTTGTACTCCGTATTGCTGTGCCAGCTCTTCTGCCCCCCGTTGTCGCTGACGAACACGATCAGCGTCTCGTCGCGCAGCCCCGTCCGATCGAGCGCCTCGACAATCCGCCCGATGCCATCGTCCATGTGCGTGACACTGGCCGCATACAGGCGCCGCGACCGCTCCGCGATCGTCGCGTACATCGAAGTCCACTCCTCTGGCTCATCGAGTGGAAAGTGAGGCACGCTGTACGTCACGTAAAGAAAGAAAGGCCTCTCGTGCTTTCGCTCGATGATGCGAACCGCCTCGTCGGTGATCAGATCGGTCGCATGGCCCTTCTCATCGAGGTACTCGTCGTTGCGATGCCAGGAACGCACCCCCGTCTTGTAGTGATGCGTATACGGATCGATCTGCCCGTGGAAGTACCCATAGGACGTATCGAATCCGTACTTCAAGGGCGTGTGCTCGGGGGGCGAACCCATGTGCCACTTGCCGCTGATGCTCGTGGCATATCCGCACGCGCGAAGGGCTCGAGGCAGCGTAACCGTATCGTCCTCGAAGATCTTGCCATACGCGGGTGCGGTCACCCCGAATCGGCTCGGATAGCGCCCGCTCATCAGCGCCACCCGCGTCGGCGTACACGTGGGCATCACGTAGTGCCGATGGAAGCGAACACCCTCGCTTGCCAGCCGGTCGATATTCGGTGTGCGAATCTCCGACCCATGATACCCCGCATCCGCCCAGCCCAGATCGTCGGCCAGAATGAACACGATGTTGGGCTTCCTGGTCGATGCAGACCCGCCTGCAAACGCTGGCGGCCCCCCTGCCAGGGAGCAAGTCGCCCACGCTCCCGCGGACATCCTCAGAAACCGACGCCGACTGATGCGCTCACCTTCGCCCATCATAGCCATGATTCCTTCTCCTCGTCAGCAACGCAATTCATCGGGACGCACAGGCCCGGAATCCATTCTATGCAGCGATTATGGGCTCGCCCCGACCCCGCTGTCAACCCGCCGCACCGCCGGCGACATACCCGCGCGCAAAGAAACGGGGACATGCCCCCGTCCGCATGGCTCGAAAAAGCCATGCGAAGCACGGGAGGATGTCCCCGGAATCGATCGAAACGAGCGTCTTAGAAGTGGTGCACCCAGCGCACCTGGAACCGCTCCCCGTCGGGACGGTTCTTCACGTTGGTCTCCCAGTAGGCATTGAAGAACAGGTGATCGTCCTGCGAAAAGCTGTACAGCGCGCCGGGACCGATACCCAGAACCTGCTCCCGGCCGGAGACGCTGTCGCCATCCCACTCGGAATCGCTGGTCTGCCGGAAGTAGTAGCCGTTGATGCCCGCCCGCAGTTTCTTCGGCATGAACTCGTATGCCAGAGCGAAGTTGGCGTGGAACGCCTCGCCCGCCTGCGTGTCGTCGGCGACGGGCAATCCCACGAACGGATCGTCGTTCTTCGCGTTCCAGAGATAGTGGAGGCGGCACGAGGCCGTCAGGCGAGGCGTGAAGAAGTAGGTCCCCGCCCAGTACGGATTGAACGAGAAGAAGTTGCTGCCGGGGTTGAGGGCGTCACTGTCATCGTACTTGCCCGTCGGGAAGATCATCTGAAGCTCGACCCGATGCATGAACTTCGGCCCATTGGGTCCCATGATCGGGTCCCACTGAAGGAACGGGCCTACCAGCACATCGCCCACCCCCCCCGCGTTGTCGGGAGCAGCGGGATCGGCATCCAGGTAGACCAACGGAACGATCACGTCGATACCCCACTTGCCGCCCAGAAGCACCTTCTGATCCGACTGGTAGATGAACTGGTTCAGACTGATCCAGGCATCCACGTCGGTGTCCGGGACGGGGTAGTCCACCAGCTTGTCAGCCGTGTAGTACTGGACGTACTCCGTGAAGTAGAAGCCGGGTCCGGCCGGCGGGCCGCCATCCATGAAACTGGTGAACCCCAGGTTGACCGAGGGCTGGTCGAACGCCGCCACCGGCGCAACCAGCAGGGACACGAGCAACAGGCTCGCACCGAACATAGATGGACGACTGCATTTCATGGCTTACCTCCTAAAACAAACTCTGATGGCACGCATGCATACCGATACCCACGAACAAACCTACCTGCCTGTTAATATCGGAAGCCGCTTCCCTGCGTCACCACATTTTAGCGGCTTTTTTCCCGCCAGGCGAGCCTGAAATGGCCCTCCGCCCACAGATTTTTGGACGTACCAAGGCGACCCAGGGGACCTACCAGCGTCACCAAGGCCCCTTTGGGCAGCTCACCGTCCGTCCGGAGAGATGCGAGGGTCCAAACCCCAGACCGATTCTACGGCAGAAACGACTTGGCCGCCGCCAGCTTTTCCGGCAGGTAGTGCTCGATCACGTAATTGAGATCGTGGACCGCAAACGCCTGCTGCTCCGCCCTGACCCCCATGTCCAGCAACTGCTGGATCGCGTTCTGCCACGCCTTGTAGTGCTGCACGAACGGATCGTTCTTCAGCGCATCCTTGGCCCGCTTGATGTCCACGTCCTTCAGCGGGTGCGTCGGCAGCTTGTAGTCCACGATATCCTGAGGCGTCACGCCGAGAAACCTCGCGTTGGGCACGCAGAAGTAGCGGTTGATATGGGCCGCGTTGCCCGAGCCCACCTTGAGCGTGCGATAGATGTTGAACATGCCGTACGGATCGCAGTCGACGAACGCATAGACCGGCAGCTTCAGCTCGTCCGCCAGCCGCCGGATAAACCGCCGGCAAGCCCGCGTCGGTACCCCTCCCATCGAAACGAGAATGCAGTTGGCCTTGCGCCAGTAGCTGTGCTTGACCAGCCGCTGGAACATGCCCGCCGTCTCGATCGCCAGGATGAACTTCGCCTTTGTTTCGAACTTCAGATGCTCGACCGAGATCGGAATTGAATAGGCCCCCGAGCCGAACTGCGTGCAGTCGATCCGCAGGGGCTTGCCTGTATCGGGCTGCCGATCGACCACGACGAGCTGCCCCGCAATTTCGCCCCCCTTCTCTTCCGGGATGAACCCGAGCTGCTCGCGGTTGACCTCGAACAGCGCCTCGATGTCGTCGAGCACCGTGTCCGATTCCGGCTGCTCGTCGAACCGGGCGTCGTCCCAGTTCTTCGAGACGTAGTACGCCTCTCGCTTCGTCATGATCTCGTCGTCCTCGACCAGCGTCTTGGCCGTCGACATCATCCGCAGCGTCTGGGCGAACGTCTTGACCGTCGCCACCGTCAGCGTGCGGGTCTTCTTCTTGCCCCGCAATTGCAGGAAACCCGTCTTGGGCAGGTACTTCACGTTGCTCAGCGAGCGCAGCGGAAACGACAGCGTCGGCTTGCTCTTGCGCTGGATCTTATCGCGAACGCCCGTCGCGGTTTTTTTGATCTGCGTGGCGATCTTGGTCACGATCGACTCCTTTCGAGGACATCGGTCAACTGTTCCACGAGCGCGTCCTGCTGGCGCTCGGTGAGGTCCAGCATCTCACGCAGCGCGATGGCGACGTGGGGGATGTACTTCTGGATATAGGCCTTCTTCCGTTCCGATTCCGCCGCCTTGCGCCGCCGCCGCAGAAACACCGCCAGCTTGCGCCCGCACTCCTGGAGCGCCAGGCGTACTTCCTTGACGATCTCCGGATAGTGCGCGATCGCCTCCTTGCTCTCCGAGGTGAACGGCACCCACACCGACGCCATGTGGACCAGGATCACCAGCGGACCCGAGGGCAGCGCGCCCGACGACTGTTGGAGCGCGTAGTTCCGCCAACTCGTCGTCAGCACCGACTTGCTGATCGCACAGGCCGACTGCTGATAGAGCAAAGGCACGCGATTCGCGTAGCGCAGAACCCGCGCCAGTCCGTCGGCGGGGATCGAGCCTCCGTACGCGATGCCCGCCTCGATCTGGAACGGGTTGCCCCGGTAGACCGAGGGAGGCCTCGTCACCGCCGTGTAGAAGTCCGCCCCGATCTGCTTCTGAAGACCCGCCAGGATCAGCTCCTCCCCGATCGGAGCCAGGCAATCCGTCGGCGGGCTCATGATCTTCGTGTTGTTGATCGCCTTGAAGAGGTTGTCCGCCTCCTGGCGCGCGATCCGCGTCGGACGCGCCCGCTCGTAGATCTTGGCGGCGTCGCAGATCTGCTTGGCCACCCGCATGCTGACCCGCGAGAAATCCGTGTGCAGGAACGACTGGAGCGTCCGAGCCTGCGTGTCGTGGAGCATCTTGATCAGCACGCCCAGTTCCACCCCGTACGGATGAGGCTGGATCTCCCGCGTCTCCGCCGGCAACTCGGTCGACGCACGCGGATAGTCCTTCACCTCGCCCTCCGGCGTGACGAACTGAAGCGCCACGTGCGGATTCGCGATCGCCGTCTGTTCGAGATATTCCTCCACCGACTGGCGGCCCTTCTGGAACTTCGCCTCCAGCTCGATCTCCACCTTCGTGCCTCGATCCACCGCCCAGTCGAGTTCCTCATCCGCGATGATCCGCGGCTCGTTCGCTTTCGCGTCGATCTCCAGTTTGTAGTGGTGGGCGGGTTTGTTCCTGGTCGTCTTCGAGGTGATGGCGATCGGCTTGCCCGTCGTAAGCTGGCCGTACATGCCCGCCGCCGAGATCCCGATCCCCTGCTGGCCCCGCGACATCTTGAGCCGATGAAACTTCGAGCCGTACAGCAGCTTCGCAAAAATCTTCGGGATCTGCTTCTTCAGAATCCCCGGACCGTTGTCCTCGATCGTCACGTGGAAGCGGTTTTCCTCCTGCCCCGGCGCCACCACCACCTTCACCTCAGGCAGAATCCCCGCCTCCTCGCAGGCGTCGAGCGAATTGTCCACCCCCTCCTTGATCGTCGTCAGCAGCGCCTTGCGCGGATTGTCGAACCCGAGCAGGTGCCGGTTCTTCATGAAGAACTCCGCCACCGAGATATCCCGCTGCCGACGCGCCATATCCTCCGCGGTCGCGTGCTGGGCGACCTTCTTCTGCCGCTTCGCCTGGGGCGCCTCCACTTCCGCCACCGCCTCGACCGCCTCCTCCTCAGCCTTCGTCGCCTTCTTGCTCTTCCTGGTCGTCTTCTTCGCCGCGGCCTTCGCCTTTTTCACCGTTTTCTTCGCGGTCTTCTTGCTCGCCTTCTTCGACGCCTTCTTTACCGCCTTCTTGGCCGTCTTCTTCTTCGCCGTCTTCGTCGCGGCCGTCTTACCCTTCGCCGCCACAGCCTTCTTCCTGGCTTTACCCATCAGCTCCGTTCCTTCGTCGTCTGCCGGTGTCAAACCGTTTGTAGTGTGCCCGCAAAGGCATCCTGGAAACCCCACGGAAACACCGCAAACAAAGGCTTCCCTGATAACGAAATCCGCCCCCGCCGTCAACCCCGCACCAAAACCGGGTGGCAGCCTCAAACTCGATGCAATCAAGATTGGGGATGGTCCGTAGCATGTGAGACCGACCAAGCGACCATCCCAAACGCAGCCCGCCTGAGCCCGTCCCTCCACCAGTTCTCATCCGCATACAATCCTCTCACCCCCTGTCATACTGCGGAACCGCCAGCGTCTCGCCGTCCTTGAGCGCCGACTGATGCGCCACGATCCCCGGCACCGTCATCGCCAGGGCCTCGTACACGTTCACCAGCGGTTCGCGGTCCTCCAGGATCGCCGTGACGAACTCGTTGGCCAGAGGCCCGTGCGAGCCCCCGTGCCCGCCCGCTGGCATGCCACGCGGAATCGCCGGACGCGAAAGGTCGGGCAGATCCTTCAGCAGCCCGTGATAGTCGGTGCCCTCCATCCACCCCCGCTGCCCGTAGACACGCCCGGTCTCCACGATCACGCCCTGCACCCCCTTGCACATGAGCATCCGCGAAACCCCGCCCTCGCTCGTATGGAACAACGCAATCTCGTCGCTGTAGGGATTGTCGTACCGGTTGGCGCCGGGCCGGTTGGCCGCCAGTCCCGCATCGAAGCCGCCGCATGAAACCGACGTCAACCGCCCGCCCGTAACGCCGACGTAATAGGCGGTCGAGTGCGTCGGATACCACAGCGGAGGCATCCCCACCCGCCAGCCGTTGAACGACGGGATCGGCGTCGGACTGAAGTGGAAATACTCCCCCTCCGAATACACCAGCTTGCCGAACCCGCCCGCCCGATAGATCTGCCGCATCGCGCAATTGTCGGCGCGGTAGCAGCTCGTCTCCGCCATCATGTACTTCAGACCCGTCTTCTGCACCGTCTCCACCAGTTGCTCCGCCTGCTCGATTGAACCGAACACCGCCGGCACCGCCGTCATCACGTGCTTGCCGTGGTTGAGCGCTTCCATGCAGTGCTTCGCGTGGTTCGGCGCATCGGTCGCCACGAACACCGCCTCGATCTTCGGGTCCTGCACCAGTTTCTCCAGCGATTCGTACGATTTGTCGCACCGGCACGCCTCCATCAACCCGTTCCGCCGTTCGGCAATCAGATCGCTGACCGCCACGATCTCGACGTTCGGATGATCCTGGAACCCGAAGGCCGCCCCGAACTGGCAGACGCCGTACCCGACGATCCCCACGCGCACCTTCCGGTCCGACACCGGCGCCCACACCTTCTCCGCCGAGGACGCACCAGCCGATGCGACGCGTCCCCCCAGCCCCGCCACCGCCGACGCGCCTAGCGACATGCAGCCCAGCTTCCCCAGAAAATCGCGTCGATCCATGTTCAGCGGCATAGCATTGAACGGAGCAGTAGACATGACCAGGCCTCCTAATCGTGTCGCAGGCATCTTGCCCGCCTTTCAAACCAGCCGCCACACACAACGCGCGACCCGACCCGTCATTTTACACCCCCCACCCCCCCCGCGCCAACCATCGCCTGTTCCAGCGCGTGGCATCCCTTTAGAACTTGAGGGGTAGCCAAGTCCACCATCCCCATGCCTTCGCTACGCTACGGCTTAAGGCTGCCACCCGTCGCGGATTTCCATGACAACGAGAGACAGATCCGACCGCCATCCGTAGGGGCGAGGCATGCCTCGCCCTCACATCAGATGATGCTTCAAGAAAACGCGAGCGACGTCCCGCCGGCAAATTCGTCCATGTCCGCTTGTCGATCGGATGATCCGTATCGACGCGAAGCCACCCCAGAGAGAAAGGGCAGGTAGAGCGTCACCTCCTCTATATTGCAGGCGTTCAATGCCACCCGCTACAAGACGGTCGCCTGCCCGCACTACCGTCTCCTGCGAAGCGACCGAAGGGGCGAAGGAGCGTTGCCCTGCTCCTGGAGAAGCGCCAAGACGCGACCGATATTGACGCCGCTGGCCACGATCTGCTGATGCTCGTCCGTGAGAATGACCCAGGGAAGAGACCTCACACCCCACCGTTGTCTCAGCGTAGACAGGATGCCGGAGGAGTCCTGCCGCAGCGGAATCCCCGCCTGGACCCCGTGTCCCGGCAGGACCTCCATGGACAAAGATATCTCGTTCTGTTCCTTCCACCGCCGTAGTTCATCATCGTCTACCCGGGCAACTTGAACGCAGACAACCGTCACGTTCTGACGAGTGAGTTCCCGGCTGACTCTCTGCAAATGACGGATGGCGATCTGCGAGGCGCGTTTGCGGTAATCGACAAAGACCACCAGCACCTTCCTGTTCCTGATGCGTCTGGCATCGAAGCCTGTCTCCAACGTCCTGAGATCGGGCAAGGGCCCGCCCACCAACGAGTCTGGGGGGACGAAGTCGGTGAAGTGTTGCCCGAGCCTGATGATCACATGGTCTCCGCTGTGCGCGTACACATAGGCCGCATCATCGCCCTGGCCAAAATCGACCTGCACGCTGACCGGACCCGCAGGCAGGCGATCGACCCTGAACTGCCCCCGCTCATCCGTACACGTGGCCCGGCTGTCATGGAATCCGCCTGCGTCACTGCCCACAAACACCGGTTTGCCCGGCACCGGACGATTGTCCTGGTCCAGCACCACGCCGGAGAGATGCGCATCCAAGGGCATGAGCTGAATATCCGGAAGCACCGCCGCTTCGCCCGGCTTCATGCGGTCGTCCAATACATGGTCGGACGAGCCAAACTCCGCGGACTCATACGCCAGGCGGTAGTGATCGGCGACGCCCTCCAGGGGCACGAGCGTCTGGAGTTCATAATACCCCTGGGCATCCGTGCGCGTGCCGGGCAAATGCACGACTCCGTGTATATCGCGCCCTCCGCCCCGACGTTTACGTCCCAATTGCAGACTCACCTTGGCTCCCGCGATGCCCCGCCCCATGTCGTCTGTCACGCGACCCCGGATGGAACTGCTCGGTTTCAACGCCACGCGCAGTTCGCGCAGAGCATTGTAGAAGAATGTCGCCCCTGCCAGGTCCCTCTCGATGTCCTGTACCATGACGAGATTCGAAGGATACAAAGGATTCTGTCGGGCCGCGAATCGCCCCTGTTCGTCGGTCAATACCGTCTGTCCCAGTCCCACCATGACACGTACATTCTCTACAGGTTGGCCCTGCACGTCCACGACGGTGCCGCGTACCAGGGGCAATTGCGGCGCCACCGTGACCTCCACAGGTGTGGTTTGCGCCGCTGTTACCGTCAATGGAATGCCCTGCTCCCGGAAGCCATCGTGATAATTGCCGCCCCAGGCATGCATCTTGTACTGTCCTCGGGGCACATGGAGCTTCGCGATGCCGTTGGCATCGGTTTCGCCGCGCTGCATCAAGATGTCCTGCTGTTCGTCATGCTGGCGATCGCTCACGTACACCGTGATCTCAGGCAGGAGGCGACCCGTGGTCCGATCTCGAACCAGGACTTCGAGGGGCATACCCTTCTCCGCCTGCACGCTGACGTTTACGGTTCTTTGCGGCTCCCCAACCACAATGGGGACATGCTTGGCCACCCAGTCCGTCCCTTCGGATACGAGTCGGAGAGTATGCCGCCCAGGGGGCACGCCCCGTACTTCGAACGCCCCCTCCGTATGGGAGAAGATCTCCAGGGGCCTGAAACGCCACGCGCTCCCTCGCGACTGGTCCGTAGAGAGCATCAGACGCAGCCCCCCGACCCCCTGCCCCGTCGTCTTGTCCAGAACACGCCCCCGAAGCGTGACAGCAGAGGGCAGCATCAGTTCCACATCCTCCCCATCCACGCGATATCCCTCACAGGCATTGCCCTGGAACTGCTCGGGTGGGAACAGGTAAACGATGTCTCGACCCGAAACCTTTGCGAAGAACTTCACCGTCGCCTCGACCGGCAACTGGTCGAAGACGAAACGCCCCCGCACATCGGTTGCCTTCGAAAGCCAGTCTTGAGGCGCGTATACCGCCTTTCCGCCATTTCGAATCTGTGGAACCACCTGGATGTCGGCACCCTTCAGCGCATGGCCATCTGAATCGACCAGGCGCCCGGCAATCCCTCCGGCCGGACGCAGTACGATGTTGGCTGTGAAACGGGTATAGGGCTGGGCCATCAGAGGATGCTCTCGGTAGATATACTCCCAACCCAGCGCCAGACCCGCCTTCCTGGCGACGACCACGATATCGCGTTTGGGCCCTGCCCAGACATCGACGGCAAAGCGCCCCTCCCGATCCGTCGTCTGGATCGCGTCCAGCCGTTCCGCCGACCTCGAAACGGCATAACCATCCCCAGTCAGCTCCATCACCGCCACCTCCGCACCGCCCACTGCGTCCAGCCGGGCATCCTGAACCTGCCCTGCAATATGCAGCCTCTCCCCCCATTGCCCCACCACCAGACCGGTCAACAGCACCGCAAGTTCGAGCGTCATGGGCAAGCTCCTCAGTTCGCCGAGAATCCGGCATCCTGGCATTTCTTCGACGACGACGCCCCGCACCATCTCCTACACTCACATACAAGCCGTTGCGAGCAGCAGAATGAATCAAAAAGGGCTCATCCGGTTCTTGCGTACTTCGGTAGCTGCTGGGTTCTCCGTCCTCAACCCACGAATGATTCTAGAGCGCCCCCAGAAGACACGCCCAAGGCAGATTCCCTCGATGAGACTGCAGGATGGACACACCGCATTCGACACGGGTAGGGGCGAGGCATGCCTCGCCCATCCTACAACGCAGCGAATCGCTCAGCGATGTGGAAGGCCGCTTTGATGCCGTCGGCGGCGCTGGAGATGATCCCGCCGGCGTATCCGCTGCCCTCGCCGACGAGGTAGACGTTCTCGAACCCGGCGCAGAGCCCGCTCGGGTCGCGGGCCACCTGGATGGGCGAGGAGGTCTTGCTTTCGAGACCCAGCATCGCCCCTGTCTCGAAACCTCGGATCTTGCGGGCGAAGCTCCGCAGCCCCTCGCGGATCGCGCTGCGGATCGGCGCCGGCAGCATCTCCCACAACGGCGCCGCCTTCAGGCCCAGCGGATAACTCGATTCGCCGACCTCCCCTCGCACCTTGCCGTCCAGGAAATCGACGATCCGACACGCCGGCGCCGCAAAACCGTGCGAGTAGTCGTAGAAGCTCCGCTCCAGCGCCCCCAGCCAGTCGAGCGCCTCGCCCGCCGAGATCGCCCTGCCCAGCAGCGCGTCGAGCTGCACCGCCGCCACGCACGCCGCATTGGCGAACCGCCCCGCCCGACGGTAATAGCTCATCCCGTTGACGATGTTCGTATCCGCATAGGCGGTCGCCGGGATCACCGCCCCGCCCGGACACATGCAGAACGTATAGACCGACGGATGCCCTTCCCCGCTGAACGTGAGACGGTACTCCGCCGCCTTGACCCCTGGCAGCCTCGCCCGACCCCACTGCGCGCGGTTGATCAATTCCTGCGGATGCTCGACCCGACAGCCGATCGCAAAGTTCTTCGTCCGAAACGACACGCCCCGCGCCATCAGCATGCGATACGTCTCATGCGCCGAGTGCCCCGGCGCCAGGACGAAGACATCCGCCTCGATACCTCCCGACGAGGTCAGCCCCTCGGTAACACGCCCGTGTTCGACCGCCAGGTCTTCAAGTCGCGTCTCGAACTGCATGCAGCCGCCCATCGCGAGAAACTCCTCCCGCAAGCGCTGAACGATCCGCCGCAGATGATCGCTCCCCAGATGCGGATGGGCCATATACGCAATCTCCGCCGGAGCCCCAGCCTGGATGTAGCTGGCCAGCACAAACTGCCGCTCCCGACCGATGTGCTTGCTCCGCGAGGTCAGCTTGCCGTCGGAGAACGTCCCCGCTCCGCCCTCGCCGAAGGCATAATTGCACAAGGGATCGAATACCCCCGTCCTCTCGAACGCCCGAAGCCCCTGGGCTCGCGTCTCGACCTGGGCGCCGCGTTCGACGATCGTGGTCTCGATGCCCGCCTTCTGAAGCACCAGCGCTGCGAAGAACCCCGCCGGCCCGCTGCCCACCACCACCGCCTTGCGTCCGCGCGACACAGACGGAATCGACAATGGCGCAGGCGTATCAGGAGCCTCCCCTTGAATCTGCTCCGACGTGACCACCACCCGAAGGAGCCAGTGAATATCGCTCTTGTGGCAGGCATTGAGACTCTTCTGCTCGATCGTATACGAAAAATCGCTCACCCGCAGCTTGCGCGCAATCCGCCCGCGCAGCAGATCCTCGTCGTAGTCGGTCGGAAGCTTCAGAGAAATCGCCCGGTATCCCATGGTTGCCCCCCACTTCAAGCCGCACCCGCCGCGACCTACCGATCCAGTTCCGAACGCAGCGCCCACTGGGCCTTGTCCACGCGCGGCGCCTCATAGCGCCTGAGTCTCGCCAGCAGCTCATCCGGATCCTGATCTACCAGCAGCAGCCCCCGATGCACCGGATCGATGAATCCCTGGAGCGTGGCATGATCGACGAAACGAATCAGCTCATCGAAGTACCGCGCCACGTTCAACACCCCCACCGGCTTGCCGTGAAACCCGAGCTGCGCCCACGTCAGCACCTCGAACAGCTCCTCCATCGTCCCGTACCCGCCCGGCAGCGCCACGAACGCATCCGCCAGTTCCGCCATCAGTGCCTTCCGCTCGTGCATGTCCCCCACGATGCGCATGTCCGCCACCTCGCCCAGCGCCAGATCCATCTCGTGCAGCGCCCTGGGGATCACCCCGGTAACCTCACCGCCCCGCTCCAGCACCGTGCGCGCGACGACCCCCATCATGCCGATCCGACCCCCGCCAAAGACCAGCCCCAGCCCTCGATCGGCAAGAACCCGACCCAGCGCCCGGGCCGCATCCGCATACTCGGGCCGACCCCCGACCCCACTGCCGCAATAGACACAAACACGCTTCATTCGCCACGCTCCAGACGCCAGAAATCCGCCGCACAAAGACTTGCCCACCAGCACGGCGGCCCAGAGCCTAGTAGCCCAGCCACACCCTGTCAAACACAATCGAGCGACACAGCGCCTATTGACAGCAACCGCACCCGCCATGACAATCCACCCGTGGATCATGCGAATTCGCCCTGACGGATGAAGACGGAACCGAACGGCACCGAAGCGATCCCCGCGCAGCACCGCTCTGCCGAAAGGAGCACCCATCATGGACCCGATCCTGGCCAGGTGCGGCTATCGTTGCGATCTCTGCCGGATGTTCGAAGCCAACCTCAAGGGCGAGTCGCACCGCAAGCGAATCAGCAAGGCCCTCGCCAGGTACTACGACTGCCACGTCCCGCCGGACGAAATCCGCCCCGGCAAAAGGCTGCGCGACCGCCCAGGAAGCGCCTGACAGAGATTGCCAGGTCTTTCCCTGCGTCGTCGAGAAGGGATTGGACAACTGCGGCCAGTGCCCCCAGTTTGGCTGCGACAAGCTCAAAGCCCGCATGGATATCGTCGAGGAGTGCCTCTCCAGCCATCTCGACGTCAGCGACGAAGACTACCGCCTCTTCTTTCGACCCTACCTCAGCCGAGCGACCCTCACGAACATCCGCCTCTCACGCGAACCGTAGGGCTGTCAGTTGAGGTCCCCCGCTACTGCACCTCGTAGCCCAGAAACCGCCGGGCAAAGTCCTGGAACGGCATGTCGGCAAAATACCGGTCGTGAATGCCCCGCGTCAGTTCCATGTCGTCCATGTCATTGTACATCGGATACTTCGCCCGGACCTCGAAGATGGTCATCTTCTGGAGCATCCGTCGCGTCCGCAGATCGGCGGGACGCACCGCAGGCTGGCTCGAGGTCCCACCTGCCTCGTCCCCCCGCGCCGCACCCGAAGCCGGCGGATACTCCCGCACCCCCATCGTGCGGAGGTCCGACGCCCGCCGGTCCATCTCCTTCACCGTCATCGTATTGGGGTCGAAGGTGTATCCGCGCTCCTTCCAATAGGCCGCCTTGCGGATCGCCTGCGCCCGCTCGTACATCTCCTCGCAGGTCATCGTATTGGGATCGAACGTGAACCCTTTCGCCTCCCAACTCCTGGCACAAATCTCCGCACGTTCCCGGAGGTCGCTCTTGCGGCTCGAACTTCCACAGCCCGCCGCCAGCCCGAGCAAGACTAGCAGCACCACCAGACGCTTCGTCATGACAGCCTCCATCGATTCTGGACCACGATCACACACACCATCATGGTACGAAGGCCGTCGCCGCCTGTCCACCCTCTTTTCGCACCGCGCTGCCCACACCGTCCATGCACATTCCTGCCCAACGGAAACATCTGCGTGGCAGCCTCAATCCCGATACAATCCGGATTGGGGATGGCCGAAAACGCCGCCTCTCCGACGGGTGGCAGCGGCAAGCAACGCTTGCCGATGGATTTCAACGCACGCCATGCCGCTGCGCAGGCCATGAGGATCGCGGGTCGAAGCCAGGGTGTCCTCACACCCCACCCCTCCGCTACCCGCAAATCCCCGTCTATCCTACGACGTCAGTGTGAAATCCGGAAGGGCCACGATTTCCCCGCCCTTCTGGGCCGACTGATGCGCGCACAGCCCCACGCAGGTCCAGTTGGCGCTGGTGACCGCATTGGGCCTCGGATCGCGATCCTCCACCAAGGCCGAAACAAACTCGTTCACCAGGTGCGGATGCGACCCGCCATGCCCCCCGCCCTGAATAAACGAAAGATGTCCCGCGTCCTGGATCGAACGCGTAAACTTGCGAATCTCGCTCGGAAGCAGATGGGCGTAGTCCGGCACCTTCACCCGCTCGGGGATCTCGGGCTCGGGCCTCTTGGCCGTGTGGATCACGTGCTCTTCCCCTTCGACCAGCGTCCACTCGAAGCTCTTCTTCGATCCGTACACGTCGAAGCTCTCACGATACTGCCGCGCCGTATCGAAAAGAAACCGCCAAATGTGCGCCGCCGCATCGCAATCCTGGATCTTGATATGACACGACTCGACCGCAAACCGGTTGCCGCTTTTCTCCGCCAGCCGCGGATCGATCGCCCCCGATCCGAAACAGGACACATATTCCGCCCGCCCGCCGACCAGCCCCAGCACCGGAGACACCACGTGCGTCGCGTAGTGCATCGGGATCATCCGCTCCCAATACTCAGGCCACCCCTCCATATCCTGCGGATGCGACGCCTGCATGTACTGCACCTGGCCCAGCTCGCCCTTCTCGTACAGCTCCTGGATGAACAGAAACTCCCGACTGTACACCACCGTCTCCGCCATCATGTACTTCAACCCCGTCTCCTTCACCAATGCCACGATCTGCTCGCATTCCTCGATCGTCGTCGCCATCGGCACCGTGCACATCACGTGCTTGCCCGCCTTCAACGCCGCCATCGACATCGGTGCATGGTCTGGAATCGGCGTGTTGATGTGAACGAAATCGATCGCGGGATCCGCCAGCAGGTCCTCGTACTTCGTGTACCGCTTCGCGATCCCGCAGGCGTCGCCCAGCTCGTTCAGCTTCGCCTCGTTCCGCCGACAGATCGCCTCCACGTTCGCCTGCGAATGCGCTTGGTAGATGGGAATGAATTCCGCTCCGAATCCAAGTCCTACCATCCCCACGTTGATCGGTCCGCGTTCGCTCATGATCCGCTCTCCTTTACTGCTGGATGTCAAAGGTCCGTTCTGCACCGCTGTCTCTGCGTGGCCACGAGACTACCCCCGCCCCCCGAGCAAGTCAAACCCAAAGCCCCCGCGCACGGGCGGTGTCTGTTAAGATATTGGGGCATCGGTGTTTTCCAGGCGCTGACAGGCCCGGGTGGCAGTCTCACGTCCACAGGACTTGGCAATGGCGGAAGGCACAGATGCCCCATGACGCGAACCGAGCAACGTCCTTGACACCTCCCGATCCTGCAAGCACAATGGCGCCGAACGTCACGATGACCCGCCACATGGTTTGAGATTCGGATCGATACGATGCACGAAACGCCCTTCTCCCAGGAGTACCAACTGGCCGTCACCGCCGCACGCGCCGCAGGCGACTATCTCCAGGCCAATCGCCATCGCGCCGTCATCGAACAGATCAAGAGCGGATTCAACGATTACGCCACCGCCCAGGACCTGGAGGCCGAAAAGCGGATCCTCGACGCCATCCGACAACGGTTCCCCACCGACGCCATCCTCTCCGAGGAATCCCACACCGAGCCCTCCGACGACGAACGCCTTTGGATCGTCGACCCGCTCGACGGGACCCGCAACTACGCCCATGGTCTGGACCACTTCGCCGTCTCCATCGCGTTCCAGCACGCCGGTCGCATCGAGGTCGCCGCCGTCTACATCCCCTGCGACGACGAGATGTTCTCGGCACAACGGGGCCACGGCGCCTTTCTCAATGAGACCCCCTTGTCCCTCTCTTCGTCGGGATCGAAATCGCTTCAGGCCAGCATCGTCTCCACCGGCTTCTCCTACTACCATGGCCCCGAACTGCACCCGCACATCGAGACGTTCGAACGCGTGATGAACGCCACCACCGACGTGCTCCGCCTGGGCTCGGCCGCCGCCGATATGTGCTACGTCGCCGCCGGACGCTTCGGAGCCTACTACGAATCGGGCGTCAAACCCTGGGACTTCGCCGCCGCCTCCCTCCTCGTACAGGAAGCAGGAGGGCTCGTCTCTAACCTCGATGGCACGCCCCTCGACCTGTTCGCCCGCAAGGGCGACGCCTTCTCCGTCGACGCGCTGGCCGCCGCCAATGCACGGATCTATGACGAGCTGCTGGCCCTGCTGCGCCCGCGATGACCGAGTGACATCCACCCACGCCCCATCTTGCCCAGTTCCGCCAGACGACAATACGTAGTTTCCACACTTGACAAACCCCGCTCCATATGCATATAGTAGGATCGTGCTGGCGCTCTCGGAGGACGCCGGCCACGGAGGCACACCCGTGCCGACGTGAGGTGGGGAAAAATTACGGAAACCATTTTCTGCAAGGAGGCAGGACGATGGAAAAGTCTCGAAGTGCTTCATGCCTGTGGTTCGCGATGATTTCTCTCATGGTCGTTGGAGTGGCCCAGGGCCTTACCCTGCCCACGCTGGAGCGAAAGGGTGCCATCGAAACCCTGTACGTCGAGCCCTACACCCCGAACACCGCCAGTCCCGTCGTGCTCCACGTAACCGTCGCCGATCCTCTCCAACTGGACCGCATCGAAATCCAGCAGCTCAGCAACACCTTCATGGTCAAGGTCTATTGGACCGAGCCGCCCGCCGGCAGTGTGGCCTCCGATCCCGGGCATGGACAGAAGTCGCTGGGGACGCTGCCCAAGGGCAAGTATCGCCTGTTCGTGCAGTCGTCCTGCGACGGGCTTCTCGTCGGCAGCAAGCAGTTCTCGTTTGAGGTGGTCGAGGCCCCGACGCCGACAGGCTCGCACGTAATTACCGACTTCTGGATCACACCGGCCAACCCCACCACATCCGACAGCATCGTCGCACGCGTCTCCGGCACCTGGCCCACCGGCGGCTATTCGATGCCGTTGACCCGAACCCGGGTCATGGGACACGTGGTCTACGTTGAACTCTATTTCGAGAAGCCCGACGGGCCCGTGACGATGGCGACGACCCCATTTGACCACGAGACGCCGCTGCGGTTGTCCATGCCCGGAGGCTATATGATCCGCGCCATGATCTACCTGGACGGGAAACTCGTGGACCAGGGGTCGATCTCCGTACAGGTCGCCCAGGGCTCCGGCAGCAACTGGCCCTGGAATCCCTTCGGATTGAGCTTCAACTTCTAAAGAGTGCCTGCCGGACCGTGCTGCACCAGCTTCACGGATTCGAGGCGCTGGAATCATAGAGATCACCCACCTCGCGTGGGCTCAGATCCCGGCCACTTCGTCGATCGGGCCGTCACGAAACGTCGCCTCGCCTGGAGCGCCTCGGGTCCCAAGGTCAGTGCATGGCTCGTATCGTCCGGGACGTTCCCACTGACGACCGCCGAAGTAGGGGGAAGACGCCAGATCGCAGGCGCTGCTCGCGGACGCCCGCCCGGCGATCGACGCCGACACCAGACCGTAGTGGGGCAGCGGTAGGCAGCGCCCGCGGCGAAAGCCTGGAGACAAGCGGAACCCGCTCGTGCCACCTGCATGGGCGAAGGTCCGCAACAGGGCCTCTCCCCTCGGAACTGGCAGTGTCATCACCATCGTGCCGAAGCCGAGTACGGGAAACCACGGCAGCAGAATGCAAAGCGGGATTCAGTACGTGCGCTCGATGAACGTCTTCAGCAAGGGCTGATCGTAGCACCGCGCCAGGTCCCGCCGGATCTTCGCGATATAGCCCGGAGCGATGCCCAGTGGCGTGCCCCACCGCAGCCAGTGCTCGAGCATCTCAGCGGCGTGCCGCTGAATCCATTCCTGCCTGGCGATCGCCTCGATCTCGCACCCGCCCACTTCCCTGGTCTGCGTCGGCATCACAACCTCACTCCTTTCCGTCCGTCACCGAGCCGGTCGCCCCCGACCGACCTCGCACGGCTCGGGGAATGACCGAAAGGAGAGAGCATGCCATGCATGCGAACCGACAAAATGCAATGGCGGGCACCGCCCCTCCCCCTCGTTCATCACCCTGACCGTAGATAAGAAGAATCCATTCCGGAATAACGGTGCCCACCGCCCTTCCATGGGCAACGCCTTCTATCCTACACATTTTGCCGCCTGCGCCTATTGTGGGAACTGCGTATATTGCGTCCTCAATTTCAATGAACTCCCCCCGCAGCGGTCTCCATCTCAGGAGGACCTCTGCAAACCGTCCGTAACACGTTTCCCCCACCGCCTTTATCCACAGAAACGCACGAACCGACCGCCCACAACGGACGCCGTGTGTGTGAAGATGTCGTGGCGGTCGTGTGGCTGCCTCAAACCTTGTCCTGAGCGAAGTCGAACGGAGCGAAGCCTTGGGGATGGCGAATGCGAATGCCGCTCACATGGCAGGTGAGGCCGGCGCTTCGAGCCATCCCCGGCGCGCCGGGACTGCTGCCCCGGCCCCTCCGCGCCTGGAAAACACCGATGCCCCAATATCTTGACAGACACCCGGACGCACGCAAACCGAGATTCCTGTTGTCCTGCCCGCCGCAATCTGGTACAAAGGAGACGATTGGGAAGCGCATTTTCGTGAGCTTGCCGCGCCGTGCAGGAGCAGGAAGCCCCCCGCGACGAGACGGTTCACACCGATGGAGGTTTTGGAGGACGAAGCGTCATGTGTACTGCCGAACCTGGGCAGAGCAAAGACATGCGTGCATCTCTCTGGTGATCGCTAACTCTCATGAAGGAGGACCATCATGTCGCGCCGGCAAATCTGTGTCTTGGCACTCAGTCTCGCTCTCGCCTGGTCCACAGGTCTCGTCTGGGGACAGGAGAACCAAATCATCAACAGTGAATTCGACGACGGCCTCAACAACTGGGGCCGCTACGGAGCCACCGGCTTCAACGTCTCCGTCGTCCAGGACGCCAGGCTCTCCGGCGCCAACGCCGTCCTGATCGACGTCACCGACGCCGCCGCCACCGCCAGCATCGGAATCGCCCAGAGCGGATTCCTCCTCGAGCCGGGAAAGACCTACCCCCTCGGCTTCACCGCCAGAACGCAGCAACCTCGAGAAATGGTCGTCCTGGTCCAGACCAACATCAACAATGCCAACTGGCCCAACCAGATCGAGCAGAGGGTGAACCTCACTCCCACCGCCGAGAACTATCTCATCGAATACACCCACACCGGCAACACGCTGGGCGACGACGCCACCGAATCCGTGGCCCTCTACCTGATGTTGAAAGGCCAGTGGTGGCCCATGGAGGGCGACGATCTGAACACGAAGGTCTGGATCGACCGCGTCTATTTCGGCGCCGAGCCGCCCCTGCCCCGACGCGACCTGCCGACCAATCCCGATCCTGCCGAAGGAACCACCGACGTCTGGCGCGACGCGGACCTGGCCTGGAGCCCCGGCGCGTTTGCCCAGACGCACGACGTCTACTTCGGAGCCTCCTTCGACGACGTCAACAATGCCAGTCGGACCAACCCGCTGGGCGTCCTCGTCAGCGAGGCGCAGAGCGACGCGACCTATGACCCGGGACGTCTCCAACTCGACACGACCTACTACTGGCGGATCGACGAAGTCAACGCACCGCCCGACAGCACCATCGTCCGAGGTCCCGTCTGGAGCTTCACCACCGAGCCGGTGGCCTATGTTGTCGAAAACGTGACCGCCACCAGCAACGCCGTCACGCAAGCCGGTGGCGTCCCCGAGAATACGGTCAACGGCTCCGGGCTTAACGCAGACGATCAGCACTCGACCACGCCCGCCGACATGTGGCTCGGCATGGCCCCTGAGGCCGAAGCGCCATGGATTCAATACGAATTCGACCGCATCTACGCGCTGCATGAGATGCTCCTCTGGAACTACAACACCGAATTCGAGATGGTCCTGGGCTTCGGAATCAAGGACGCCACCGTCGAGTACTCCGCCGACGGCGCCGAATGGACCGCCCTGGGCGACGTGGAACTGGCCCGAGCCACCGCCGAACCGACCTATACGCACAACACCACGATAGATTTTGGCGGCGCTGCCGCCCGCTTCGTCCGACTCACCGTCAACCGCGGATGGGGCACCCTGGGCCAGTATGGCCTCAGTGAAGTCCGCTTCCTCTACATACCGGTACAGGCGAGCCGACCCACACCAGCCGATGGCGACATCGAAGTGGATGTGCCCACCGCCCTCACCTGGCGACCGGGCCGACAGGCCGCCGCGCACGAGGTCTACTTCGACACCGACCCGAACGCCCTCGCCGACGGCGTCGCACCCGCTGCCACCGTCACCGATAACCGCTATGTCCCCGAGGCGCAGTTCGGAACCACCTATTATTGGAGAGTCGATGAAGTCAACGACGCCGAACCGACCCCGTCCTGGGCAGGTGACGTCTGGAGCTTCACCACGCAGGCGTACGAAGTCGTCGACGACTTCGAGAGCTACACCGACGATATCGACGCCGCCCAGACGATCTTCGATACCTGGATCGACGGATGGGTCAACGGCAGTGGCGCCATCGTCGGCTATTTCGACGCCCCCTTCGCCGAGCAGGTGATCGTCCATGGTGGCAACCAGTCCATGCCCCTCGCCTACGACAACACCGACTCGCCCTGGTACTCCGAGGCCCAGCGCACCTGGGACGAGCCCCAGGACTGGACCGTCCACGGCGCCGAAACGCTGACGCTGCACTTCCGTGGCAACCCGCCCGACTTCCTCGTCACCGACAGCGGCAATATCCTCATGGGTGGCCTCGGAGCCGACATCTGGGGCACCGCCGACCAGTTCCACTTCGCCTACAAGAGCCTCAGCGGCAATGGCTCCATCGTCGCTCGCGTCGAAAGCATCGCGAACACCTGGCCCTGGGCCAAGGGTGGAGTCATGATCCGCGAACGCATCGACCCCGGCGCCGCCCACGCCATGGTCGTGCTGACCCCCGAAAATGGTGTCGCCCTCCAGTACCGCCCCACCATGAACGGTACCAGCCTCAGCGTCAACGACGCGAGCCTGACCGCCCCCTACTGGGTCAAACTCACCCGTTCGGGCAACACGTTCACCGCCCAGCGCAGCGAGGACGGAGTCAACTGGACCAGCATCACCGCCGATGCCGCCGCCTCCTCGGTCCAGATTTCCATGACCAACGATGTCTACATCGGCCTGGCCGTCACCAGTACGACCCTCAACGCTGCCACCAGCGCCGAATTCTCGAACGTCGCGACGACCGGCAACGTCACCGGACAGTGGCAGACCGCCTCCATCGGCCTCGAGCAACCCGCCGGCAATGCCCCCGACACGCTCTACGTCGCTGTCGAGGATGTCTCTGGGAGTTCGGCGGTCGTGAGCCATCCCGACCCCTTGGCGGTCTTGCAGGCCGAATGGCAGACATGGAATATCCCGCTGGATGAACTCGCCTCCGCAGGGGTCAGAGCCGACCGGATCGAGACGATGTACATCGGCGTCGGCGACCGCAACAACCCGACCTCCGGCGGCCAGGGCCTCATCTATATCGACGACATCTGGTTCGGAAAACCCTGAGCCGCCCCGCGGCGCCGGGTTCCTAACGGAGACATGCAAACGGGCCACGGCCCTGCAACGCAGCTGTTCTGTTCGCACGACACGTGGCATCGGCAAGCCCAAGCTTGCCGATGCCTTCCAGCACATCCAACGCCACCCGCCCTCGTAGCCCGGGGCGCCGCCCACCGCGCCGACTACGGGGGGGCAGCAGCAAGCACCAGCTCGCCGATGGCTTCGAGCGCATGCCACGCCGCCCCTCTCGTAGGCCGGCCCACCGCCCGCCGCGCGATATCCCTGAAGATGGATATCCTTTGTGCCGATAGACAAACCTGGTGCACGAGAATTTGCGATTGCCCCCTTCCTGTCGGTGTGGTATGAATAGTGAGGCCCAGAATGGTGTTTTCTAGGACGTATTGCGGCCCCGGAGACCTGGACAGCGCGTCCCTTCTTCCCCTTTCCAGTGGGCACGTGCGTTCACTTATCGGTCACAGGGTCCCACCGCCGGCACGCGACTGCGAAACCGGCATGTGGGACCTAAGGCCTTCCTGGGTGCCTGGCTCGTCGAATGCGTTTCGTTACGCAGAGGTGTACGGAAGGAAGGAGGTGAGCACGAATCGAGTAGCGTTTCACGTCTCAAGGAAAAGCCCTGAAAATACCTCGGGCCGACCGTCCGTCGGCGCCGAGGCCGCCCTCGGGCCATTCGACCGAGGGCGATGGCTTTGGCACCCGTCCAAAGTCCGACTGTTTTGCTAGTTCACAGAAGGAGAACCCACATGTATAGGAAATCAGGTCATCTGCTTGTCATCACGCTGTTGTTGACGGTCGTTGTCGCCCAAGTCCAGGCCAGCAGTCCGTACATTCGCGCCGCCTATTGGGACGGAAACTACGGCACCGCCTGGGCCGGAGACGGCAGCGCCGTCCGAGACGCCCTCTCGGAAGTCGGATACGAAGTCCTCGACGCCGACCAGTTGAAGAACTGGATGGACGACCGCATCGCTGACCGAAGGCTCAGCGTCGTCGTCATGTGCCGCGACGCAGTGCCGAACACCGTCGCGGAGAGCCAGGACGCCAGTTGCACCATCCGCCAGTATCTCGATGCCGGCGGCAAGGTCGTCTGGTATTCCGACATCCCGTTCTACTATGTCACCGCCGCAGGCGGCACCAACACCACTTGGGGCGACAACGGATCCATCAACGTCCTGGGCTTTGGTGGCTCCACTGCCCCCCGCGACGTAGGCGATACCGTGACCATCACCGAAGCAGGCCAGATCTGGGGCCTGGTCACCCCGTGGTCCTCCACCCGTCCGACCCTGCCCGACGCCTGGCCCGCCCTCACCATCCTCGCCACCAACAACGCCGGCAACGCCTCCGGATGGGTCGCCCACTACGTCCCCGGCGACACCTTCCGCGGTTTCGTCCGCATCGAAGACCACACCGGCGCTCCCGTCGACATCGACAACCTCATCGCGGTAGCCGAGTACGCCGAGTCGCTGAACACCGCTTCGGGACCGCAGCCGGACGGTGGCGCCGTCGACGTGCCACGTGACGTCGTCCTGAGCTGGGCGCCAGGCGATTCCGCCGTCACCCACGATGTCTATTTCGGCGCCTCGTTCGACGACGTCAACGCCGCCAGCCGGAGCAATCCGCTGGGCGTCCTCCTCAGCCAGGGCCAGGCCGGCACCACCTTCGACCCGCCCGGTGTCCTCGACTTCGACACCACCTACTACTGGCGCATCGACGAGGTCAACGGCGCTCCCGACAACACCATCTTCCGTGGCGACATCTGGAGCTTCACCGCCGAACCGTTCAGCTATCCGATCGAGAACGTCATCGCCACCAGCAACGGTTCCAGCGAACCCGAAGCCGGTCCCGAAAACACCATCAACAACTCCGGCCTCAACGCCAGCGACCAGCACGCCACCGACAGCAGCGACATGTGGCTGGCCGGCATCCCTGCCGACGAGCCCCTCTACATCCAGTATGAGTTCGACACCGTCTACAAACTCTACGAGATGCTCGTCTGGAACTACAACGTCCAGTTCGAACTGCTGCTGGGCTTCGGCGCCAAAGACGTGACCGTCGAGTACTCCGAGAACGGAACCGACTGGGCCACCCTGGGCGACGTGGAGTTCAACCGCGCCACCGCCAAATCGACCTACGTCGCCAATACAACCGTCGACTTCCAGGGCGTCGCCGCCAAGTACGTCCGCCTGACCCTCCATGGCAGTTGGGGCGGCATGCCGCAGGGCGGCCTCAGCGAAGTGCGCTTCACGTACATTCCCGTGCAGCCACGTGAGCCGCAGCCCGCCGACGGCGCCGTGGGCCTCAGCCCCGACGTCACCCTCACCTGGCGAGCCGGTCGCGAAGCCGACGTGCACGAAGTCTATCTGAGCACCAGCAAGGCCGCCGTCGAGGACGGCACCGCCCTGCTCGACGCCATCGGCGCCGCCAGCTACACGCCCACCGACGTCGAGTTCGGATCGCGCTACTACTGGCAGATCCACGAGGTCAACGACGCCGAGGCGATCGCCGCCTGGGCGGGTCCCGTCTGGACCTTCGTCACCACCGAATTCGCCACCATCGAAGGCTTCGAGACCTACGACGACGAAATCGACGCCGGCACCACTATCTTCGACACCTGGCTCGATGGATGGGTCAACGAGACCGGTTCGACCGTAGGGTACTTCGAGGCGCCGTTCGCCGAGCAGACCATCGTCCGCACCGGCCGCCAGTCCATGCCGCTGACGTATGACAACACGCAGGCGCCCTTCTACTCCGAGGCCGAACGCACCTGGGAAAGCCCCCAGGACTGGACCGGGTCCGGCGCCGACACCCTGCTGCTCTACGTCCGTGGCAACGCACCCGATTTCGTCGAGGCCGCCGATGGCAGCATCGTCATGAGCGCCATCGGAACCGACGTCTGGGGCAATACGGATCAGTTCCGCTATGCCTACAAGAACCTCAGCGGCAATGGCTCGATCACCGTTCGCGTCGACAGCCTGGTCAACAGCAACGAGTGGGCCAAGGCCGGCGTGATGATCCGCGAAACCCTCGAACCGGGCTCCAAGCACGCGTTCGTGGCCGCGACGCCCACCGCCTCGCATGGCGTCTCCTTCCAGCGTCGTCCCGTCGCCGGACAGGCCAGCGCCAATACGGACGCCGCCAACACGCCGCTGCCCCGCTGGGTGAAGCTGACCCGAACGGGCAACGTCTTCACCGCCCAGCAGTCCGCCGATGGCACCACCTGGGTCGACATCGTCGCCGACCCCGCCGTGGATATCCAGATGGCCGACAACGTCTATATCGGCCTGGCGGTGACCAGTCACGACCCGGCGATCACGACTGCCGCTGAATTCTCGAATGTCGCGACCACCGGAAGTGTCACCGGCAACTGGCAGACCGCCGACATCGGCGTCGCCCAACCCGAGGGCAACGCCGCCGCGTCGATGTACGTGCGACTCGTCGACGCCTCCGGTAAGAGCGCCACGGTGATGCACGACGATGCCGCCGTCAGTGTGCGTCCGTCGTGGCAGGAATGGATGATTCCTTACAGTGACCTGTCGGGCGTCAACCTCGGTCGCGTCGAGACGATGGTGATCGGCGTCGGAAACCCGACCAGCCCGGCCCCCGGCGGCACCGGCACCGTCTACGTCGACGACATCGGGTATGGCAAACCCTTCGCCGCCGCCACCGCGGAAGACGTGACCGCACCGGGCGACGCCGTAATGGGCGTGCCGGACGATGGCGACTGGCCCGGCGCCGAAACACCCGACCTGGCCATCGACGACAACACCGCCACGAAGTTCCTCCACTTCAAGGGCTCCGATGAGCCGACCGGCATTCGTGTGACCCCGTCCGTGGGCGCCACCATCGTGACCGGTCTGGCGCTGACGACCGCCAACGACGCGGTCGAACGCGACCCGATCGCCTTCGAGGTCTATGGCTCGAACGATGGGATCGAAGGCCCGTACACGCTGATCGCCAGCGGCGACGTGCCGGACTTCGCCGGTATCACCGCCTGGCCGCGTTTTACCATGAATGCCACGCCCATCGAGTTCGAAAACGAAGTGGCCTACGAACACTACCAGGTGCTGTTTACTGCGGTGCGCGACCCCGGCGCCGCCAACAGCATGCAGATCGCCGAGATCGAGCTGACCGGCACCGTCGCTCCGTAGGCTGGGTTCCTGACCCACGCGTGAAGGTGGGTGCATAACCCACCGTAAGAGTGGGCTTCCCGCCCACGCTGATAGATCAAAGGGGCCTGCGCCATCCCGGTGCAGGCCCCTTTTGCATCTCACCAAGCCCGCTCCTGGCAAACGCGGACGCCCGAAAGGCGACGTCATCCCTCGACGGTGTGTCGAAGATATCCTGGCAGGTGGGTCGCATCCCCAATCCCCATGGAGTCGGGATCGGGGATGGCCGATGCGTCCGTCGCATACGAATGATGTGGGCTGCTGATATGGGCTGCCCAATGGGGATCATCCTCATCCGCGTGCAGAAATCATTTGCGGACCCGGCGCACAACGGCTAAGATAGACCTGTTCGCAGATATGCGTATCGTGGTCCGGCGCCTCTCACCGCGGGCGGCATCCCGTGAGATTTCCTGGAACCGGCCAAGCCTTAGGTCGTACACGTCACAGCAGCATCGGGAGGTGTTGATGGAATTGTGGTGCACACAGCAGACCTGGCCCAGGGATTGCGACCCCACGTCCGACACCACCCTCGATCTCGTCCATTCCGTTGCCCGATACACGGAGTTTTTCAGTCACAGGTTTTGAAGGAGGTAAAGTAATGAGAAGGTTCGCACTGGTATTCATGGCCACCTGTCTGTTCAGCACGACGGCAATGGCCATCGACATCGCATGTTCCACCGAGGTAAGCTGGTGGCCGGAGGCCACGGCCCAGCAGGAAATGGAGGAAATCGCCGAGAGCGTACCGGTTCCCGTCGAAATATTCACTTCCAGTGATGGAGACGCCCTGGCGGACTGGGTGATCGCCCACACCGGCAATGGCCAATCCGACCTCCTGATCCTCTCGGGACGCTTCCCGACTTCCATTTACCCGGGAGGCAACGCCCAGCCGGATGGCTCCCTGGCCGAGTTGTTCCTCGATGATGGCAACTGCATCATCAACACGGGCGACTGGATGTTCTACGTGTCCAATCCGAACAACGGCGCCGATGGGCTGGCGAACATGATGGATATCCCCGGCATTTCCATGTCGGACCCGATCGTAGACGTCACACCGACGGCCGAGGCAGAGCTGTACACGCCCTCTTTCGAGGGCTTCTCGCCTTCGCGCCCCTGGCATCTCGAACAGATCACAGGCGACTGGCAGATCGAGCTGATTCTCGGTCAAAACGCCGATGGAACCAGAGCCGATCCCGCGATCATGGTCAATACCGTCACTGGCGGTCGCCTGGGGACCTTCTACCAGGTGGCGGATGTCCTGACCGATATTCGCAGCGTCGTCATCAGTGAATGGATCAACAACTGGTATCTCCCGACCGTTGCCCTGGCTCCGACCGCCACCAAGCCGGCCCCCGCCGGCGGCGCCATCGACGTCCCGCGTGAGGTCGTCCTGGGCTGGCAGGCCGGCCCCGAAGCGGTCACCCACGACGTCTATTTCGGCGCCTCCTTCGAAGACGTCAACGCCGCCAGTCGCAGCAATCCGCTGGACGTACTCGTCAGCCAGGACCAGCCTGGCACGACCTTCGATCCCACACAAATGCTCGATTTCGAGACGACCTACTACTGGCGTGTCGACGAGGTCAACGGCGCCCCCGATTTCACCATCTTCAAGGGCGATGTGTGGAGCTTCACCACCGAACCGTTCGCCTATGCCGTCGAGAACATCGTCGCGACCAGCAACGTGACCTCGGAAGAGGGCTCGGGACCCGAAGAGACGATCAATGGATCGGGACTCGACGCCGACGATGAGCATTCCACCGAGAGCGACGACATGTGGCTCGGTCTGCCCGCTGCCGATGAAACCGCGTCGATCCAATACGAGTTCGATCGCGTCTACAAGCTGCATCAGATGCTCGTCTGGAACTACAACGTCCAGTTCGAGTTGATCCTCGGTTTCGGGGTCAAGGACGCCACCGTCGAGTACTCCGAGAATGGAACCGATTGGACCGTGCTGGGCGACGTCCAGTTGAACCAGGCCACCGCCAGACCGACCTATGTCGCGAACACCACCGTCGATTTCGGTGGGGTCGCCGCGCGGTATGTACGCCTGACGGTCAACAGCGGTTTTGGCACGCTGCCTCAATATGGGCTCAGCGAAGTCCGCTTCATGTACATTCCCGCTCACCCGCGCCAACCCGAGCCCGCCGATGGCGCCGCCGACGTCAGCGTCGACAGCACCCTGACCTGGCGAGCCGGTCGCGACGCGGTCTCCCACGAAGTGTATCTGGGTACCGATCCCGAGGCGCTGGCCTTGGCCGACACCGTCGAGACCGCCGCCTACGTTCCCGCCGAGTTGAACCTGGACACCACCTACTACTGGCAGGTCAACGCCATCCAGGAAACCGAAGCGTGGGAAGGGGCCCTCTGGAGCTTCGACACCCAGGACTATATCGTCGTCGATGACTTCGAGAGCTACGACGACGATATCGACGCCGGCACGACCATTTTCGACACCTGGCTCGACGGCTGGGTCAACGAAACCGGCTCCACCGTCGGCTATTTCGAAGCGCCGTTCGCCGAGCGGGAGATCGTCCACAGCGGTCGACAGGCCATGCCCCTGTTCTACGACAATAGCGAAACCGCTACCTCGGAGACCGACCTCGAGCTGGACGCCGACTGGTCGGGTCATGGCATCCAGAGCCTTTCGCTGTACTTCCACGGCGCCGAGGGCAACACCGGTCAACTGTACGTCGAGATCGACGGCACGCGGATCGACTACGACGGTCCCGCCATCAACCTCGTCCGACCCGCCTGGCAACTGTGGAGCATCGACCTGTCCCAGGTCGGCAACGTCAGCGACGTCACGTCATTGACGATCGGCATCGAGGGTGCCGGAGCAACCGGTGTCATCTACATCGACGATATCCGCCTCTATCCCGAGGTCCTGGACACCAGCTCGCCCGATGTCACCGGTGCCGGTGACGCGGTGCAGGGCGTTCCGAACGATGGCGACTGGCCCGCCGCCGAGACGCCGGACCTGGCCATCGACGACAACACCGCCACGAAGTTCCTGCACTTCAAGGGCTCCGATCAGCCGACCGGCATCCAGGTCACGCCGCTGGTCGGTGCAACCGTCGTAACGGGTCTGACCCTGACGACCGCCAACGACGCCCCCGAACGCGATCCGATCTCGTTCGAGGTCTATGGTTCCAACGCCGGGATCGACGGGCCCTACACGCTGATCGCCAGCGGTGATGTGCCCGACTTCGCCGGCGCTACCGCCTGGCCGCGTTTCACCAAGAACACCACGCCGATCGAATTCGAGAACAGCACCGCCTACCTGCACTATCAGGTGCTCTTCCCGACGGTCCGCAACGCGACCGCCGCCAACAGCATGCAGATCGCCGAGATCGAGCTGATCGGCAGCATAGCCCCGTAACGTGGGTTCCTGACCCACGCCATAAGGTGGGCCCTGTTCCCGCCTGTGTACATCCAAGGGGCCTGTACCCTCCCGGTACAGGCCCCTCTTTTCTAGTGCACCGCAGAATTGTGGTCACAAACTATACGTTACAGCGACAAACGAAAAAACGTCCATCGGTCTGCATGGGCGATCAATTCCCCCTTGTCATCCTGAGCGCAGCGAAGGACCTCCGCGGCGAATAAAACGGCCACCTTGGCTTCGCCGCACGTCCTTCACTTCAGGATGACAAAAGGCCCGCCGCCGGCGAATCCACCCGTGGTTCCCAAATGCCCATTCTTGCAGATGCCCGCTCTGATATCATGCTGCTGGCGAAATGCGAAAAATGCCAGGGGTCCGCCGACAGCGTCCCCGGTCTTGCCCCCTACCCGAACAACAGGTGCAGCAGCTCGTGCCACTGCGAGAAGTCCGGCGCGATCACCTGCGCGCCCGCCTTGATCAACCGCGTCCGTTTCTCCGCGTTCAACCCGTACCGCCGCACCTCGTCGGAGGCGATCCCCACCGCGATGCCCCCCCGCTTTCGGCACTCGCGCATCTCCACCGGACCGTCTCCGACCACCACCAGCTCGGCGCCGCTGAGCCGATTCTCCGTCATGATCCGATCGATCACCATCCGCTTCGAGTATTTCGTCACGTCCCCGACCGCGCCGTAGATCCCTCCGTTGAAGAACTCCGCGTACCCCAACGCCTGCGATTCGCGAACCACGTCCTCACGATCCGTTCCGCTGGCCAGGTACAGGGTGATGCCGCGATTCCGCAACTTCTCGAGAAACTCGACCGCCCCCTTGATCGTGAAATCGCTGACGCCCAACTGCCCGCGCTCCAGCCGGACGATCCGTTCGTTCACCACCTCCATCAGTGCCCGGTTGTAGACCTCCTTGTAGCCGAATTTGTCGAGCACCTTGTCGGCCGGAACGATGCCGAACTCCCGCACCATCTCGACCAGGGCTTCCATCTGTAAAATCGTCTGGAGCCCGGTCGACTGATCGATGTAGTCGAGCACGCGACGGCGCACGCTCTCGTAGAGCGATGCATCCGCCGTATGGTACTGCTCGCCCAGAATCGCCTCGACCATCACCGGCGCCATCACCTGCTCCCACCCCTGTCGCAGCGTGCTGACCGTCCCGTCCGCGTCGAAGACCGCGTGCCGGATCTGCCCGAACGACACTCCCTCGCTACAAAGTTCGATGTCACTGCCCTCCACGTGCCGCGCCTTCCGCAGATCGCTCGCCAACTCCGGCTGATAAATGTAATCGGGCGACCGCCCCACCGCTGCGATCTCTTCGCCCGACGCCGTCCCCGTCTGGAACAGCTTCTGCACCGTCACTGCCGCCGCCAGGTTCGCGAATTCCGCCGCCTCCGCCGCAGACACCCCCGCGCCCAGGCACAACGCCAGCGCACTGGTCACCGTATCGCCCGCCCCCACCGGGTCGAGCTTCTTGAGCAGTTGAATCCCCGGAACTTCGTGCAGCCCGTCGCGATCCACCGTGAGGACCCCCCGCGAACCCCGCGTCAGAAAGACGGGCTTGCCGAACTGCTCGTACAGCTTCCGAGCGTATCCCCGCACGTCCTCCAGCGGCACCTCCGCATCGAGCCCCACCTCCACCCCGTTGAGCAGCGCCGCCTCCCGATCGTTCGTCTTGCGATGAATCCCCTGGAATTTGTGCCCGTAGTGCCGCGAATCCAGCAGGACTACCTTATCGGCAAACTCCGCGAACAAGGCATTCGCCTGGTCGATGAATCCCTCGTTCGTGATACTGCCCGGGACCTGCTGATTCGCGATCAGCACATCCGCCGTCTCCAGCGCATGACGAATCCCCGCCAGCAGCGCCGCGTCCGTCGCCTCGCTGCGCCGATTGAAAAACCCGAAGTCCATCCGTGGCTGCTCGCACTCGCCCAGATAAGGCTTCGCAAACGTCACGGTATCGTAGTGCTCCTCCTGAACCACCAGCGCCGTCGTATCGACGCCCAGCGCCTCCAGGTGCCGCCGCAATTCCCGACCGTACAGATCGCCGCCGACCGCCCCGATCACCTGGATCGCCGCAGGCTCCAGCGCCGCCAGGTTCGCCACCACGTTGGACGCACCGCCCAACGAGTAGTAGTGCCGCGCCACCGCCTGCGCCCGCAACCCCGTCTCGACCGATACCTCCGACCCCTGCGGATCCAGCATCCAGTAGGCGTCGAGACAAAAATCGCCATACACCGCTGCCCTGACCTGCTTGATCTTTGCCAGAATCTCGCGAATGCGCTGTTCGTCCATTACTCCCCTCGTCACAGTCCCTTCAAGATCGCCTGATACAAGCGCGGAAACGTCGCCCGCTGGTCCCCCTGCACGTACAGCCCCCGCCCGCCGAACGCCTGCGGAATCCGCGTCACCACGCTCTTCTGATCGCGGTAGTAATACCCCTGGGCCGCCTCGTCGGTCATCTGCTCCGGATCGTGCCGCCGCAGATCGAAATCGACCGTGAGAATCCCCTGCGGCGCCGTCCCCGCATTCGCCGCCATCGACACCGCCTTCAGCAGCACCTCGGGTCCCGTCACCGCACTGCCGATATTCAGCACCACCCCGCCACCCGTCAGCTTGCCGATCTCGTGCGTGTAGATCAAGAAGTCACGACCCGAGCACCCCCCCTTCGCCTGCCCGTCGAAACTGGGATGCTGATCGATCACATCCGTCCCGATCCCCACGTGCACTGTAAACGGCACCTCGTGACGATAACACGCCGTCAGCACGCTCGTCTCCGGATGGGCAAAGCCCCTGGGCGAATCCTCCGTCGCCGCCAGCGCCAAAACCTGCCTGCGAAACGTATCGTCGCAGATCATCCGCCCCAAGGTCTCGCCGTACCCCAGCTTCTGCTGATTGCCCACGCTCAGCGCCAGGTTCATATAGGCGAACTCGTACGCCATCCCGAACTGCCCCTGCCCCAGCGCCGCCGGGACGTTCTCGCTCGTCTGCCCGACCAGCGCCAGCTCGAAATCGTGAATCGTCGTCGCCGCGTTGCCCGCCACCAGCGTCACGAACCGCCTCTCCACCAGGTCCGCCAGCAGAGGGCCCAGCCCGTTCTTGATCAGGTGCGCCCCGCTGAACAGAATCACTGGCTTCTTCTCCCGCCGGGCCGACACGATCGCCTCCGCCACCGACTCGATCGCGCCCGCCGCCGACTCGGGCACATCCAGATCCAGCCCGTCCAGCCCGCCCGGAAAGACCAGATCGTCCAGCGTCACCTTGTTGCTCCGCCCTTCCAGCGGATACGTCGCGATCCGGCTCGCATCGAACGCCTTGTATCTCCCTTGATACTCCATCGTCCGCCCGTCCGCTCAGAGGCTCGCCTGCAACCGTTCCAGCCGCTTGATACACTCGACCATGCAGCGAATCGTATGGTAATTCACCTTCCACGAATGGCTCATGTGCGTCCAGATCGGCTCCCCCTCCCGCGTCGTCAGAGGCCACCATTCCCCCACCTCGTGGTGGATCATCTTGTCCATAACGAACCGGTGCACGTTCACGTACGAGTCCCAGTAATCCGCAGGCCCGAACCGCAGACACCCCTCCAGCATCCCGATCATCACCTCCGCCTGCTGCCAGAATTCCTTCTCCCGGTCGTACACGCCGCCCGCGTGAGGCCCCTCCACGTACACCCCGCCGTACTCCGGATCGATCCCGTTGTCCCGCCCGTGGTCCATCGCCTTCTTGATAATCTCCCTGCACTCGTCCCAGTGACTGCCCAGCACGTCCGTCGCATGCGCCAGCAGCCACGCGAACTCCACGTTGTGCCCCGCCGACGTGTTGTCCTCCGCATTCGGCTTCGCCCCTCCCTCCGCGAACCGGTCCCAGCCCCACACGATATCGAACTTGATCTGCGGCGCCACCTGCCAGTCCACCGTAAACTGCGGAATCCCCGTCGCATACTTCGGATGCAGGATCCGCTTGAACAGCAGGTCGATATCCTCCAGCAGCGTCCTGCGATGGATGCTCTTGCCCGTGCACTCGTACAGCGTCGTGAACGCCTCCATCAGGTGCATGTGCACGTCCAGCGTCTTGCGATCGCCCCCCTGCGACCCTGCCCCGCACAGGTCCCAGTTCCGCTCGAACATCTCGAAGTACCCGCCCCACATCGTATCCGTCGCATACTTCTTGATCAGATCGAACGTCTTCTCCGCATACTCCTGCCCGCGCGGGTCCCCCGTCGCCAGCGTATATTCCGCCATCGCGTACATGCCGAAGCTCAGCCCGTACATGATCTTCTTCTCGATCGCCACGTTCCCCGCCCGGTCCGTCGTCCAGTAGAACCCCCCGAACTCCGGATCCCACACCTTCTCGATCAGAAAATCCACCCCGTGCCTCGCATACTCGGCGCAGCGCCCGTCCCCGAAACCCGCCCGGTGCGCCGCCGACATCGAATACACGGTCCGCAACTGCGCCAGCGACGACTTCTCGTCCTGACCGGTGTCCCTGCCGTCCTGGTCGAACTGCGTGATGAACCCGCCGTGCTTCTCGTCCTTGCAGCGGTCCAGCCAGAACGGCAGCAGTTCCGTCGTAAAATGCTTCCTGCACTCCTCCAGACACGCCGAGACTTGATCGCGGTCGATCGCCATTGCCGATTCCTTTCACCGAGTCGCCACTGAACGCAAAAAAACCCGCACAAACCCCCCGCATTCTATGCCCCCCACCTCCGCCCGTCAACACACCACTCCCCGACCCCCTCCCCCGTGTCGCGCCCATCTTGGCCGCGCGTACCGAGGGCGTCCCGCCCTCGCACCAGTCCCGTAGGGTGTGCACCGCACACCACTCCGTCTGGAGATGCCTGGCCCGTGTTTCATTTTGAAAACAATGACTTCAGCCACGATCCTCTCGGCAAAACCGATTGGGCAGAGGCTCAAATTAGGGGCAACCTGGGGGGTAATTTGGGCCTCTGGGGCCCCGAGCGGTTTTGCCGAGATACGACCCGCTGAAGTCCTCAACCCGCCGATTATGCGAGAGCCACGCAGGGCGTGACCCATTCTTGAGACCACCGCCCCCGTGACACCCCGATGGCACACGCTACCCCTGCCCGCCCCACGCATGAACGCATCCACGCATCCGCGCATCCCCATCTCCGCCGCCGTACACGTCTGAGAATTTCTGCGACCCTGACATTACCTCCGCCGTATCAACACTTTACAACTAACAAAAAAACCGCATTTTTACAAGATTCGCGTTGCGATCCATCACCCTTTCTCGTATGGTACATAGAACATATTCTCATCTGAATAGCGAGATGAACCATGAGCAAGAGAGCGAAATCCCGACCGCCCGAAAAGGCCCCTGCCGAGAAGAAACCGCCCCACCGAAAGTGGAAGCCCCCTCGCGTGCCCCCGCCCGACAGCGACGTCTGGCCCGAGGAGTACCGAGGCAAGAACTGGAAATCCATCTACGCCACGCTCTTTGCCGGCAAGTGCCAGCTCTGCGCCTACTCCTGTCCCCTCTCCAAATGGCGCCAGGGGGAGGACAAATTCCGGGGCGTGCCCCGCCTGCTGCTCTGCGCCAACCACCCGGCGTGTCCGGGCGAGCTGCACGAGGTCCTGCCCGTCGAGACCTGCCGCAACTTCAAACCCAAACGCTGGGGCAGGATCTGTACCAACCCGCCGAAGCGCTGCGCCTCCGCGCCCCCGAGCGAGTCCGACCCCGACATCCGCCGCATCCCCGTCGGCAAGGGCCTCTTCGCCCTCGTCGACGCCGCCGACTATGAAAAGGTCCGCAAGTACCGCTGGTGCGCCTCCGTCCACGGACGCAACGTCTATGCCGTCACCACCATCAATGGACGAAGCGTCACCATGCACCGCCTGCTCATGAAACCCCGCAAAGGCTACGTCGTCGACCACATCGACGGCAATGGCCTCAACAATCGACGCTGCAACCTCCAGGTCTGCACGCGCGCCCAGAACCTGGCCAACCAGACCCCCCGTGGCGGCGCATCGCAGTACGTCGGCGTCTATCGCTACCGAGACCGCTGGGCCGCCAACGTCTCTCGTCAGGGCAAATGCTATTACGTCGGCACCTTCGACGACGAAGTCGAAGCCGCCAAAGCCCGAGACCGAAAGGCCTACGAACTCCATGGCGAATACGCCTACCTCAACTTCCCCGACGACTTCCCCCCGAAGGAATAGGTTCGTAGTGGCGTCGTAAGACGCTGCCAACAATCGCCATGTGCCAGTCTCACGAACCCGCGCATCGCGTCGTCGCGCAGAGGACCCCGTTCGTAGTGACGCCGTAAGGCGTTACCTTCTCTCGCGCACCCCACGCGCATCCCCCCGTGTCCCTGCCATCCCGCCCTCGCCAAACCAGCCACGTACGCTCTGTCCCGCACGCCACTCCGTCTGGAAACGATTGGGGACATTCGGGCTTCGTGCTTCGGATTTCGGATTTGCCTCCGCCCCCCTTGTCATGCTGAGTCACGTAGGGTGCGCACCGCACACCACCCCCCTGGCGGGGTGATTTGCGACATTGGCGCTTCGTGCTTTGAATTCGTTTCGTCCGCCCTAGGCGGATCGTACTTCGGATTTCGAATTTTCCCCCGCTCCCCCTTGTCATGCGGAGCCCAGCGAAGCACCTCCCCCCGCCCGAGAAAGAAAGGTTCATCACGGATTTTCGGGGATCGTGGGACCCCGTTCGTAGTCACGTAGGGTGTGCACCGCACACCACCCCCCTGGCGGGGTGATTTGCGACATTGGCCCTTCGTGCTTTGAATTTGTTTCGGATTTCGTGTTTCGGATTTCGAATTTGCCCCCGCCCCGCGCGTGTCATGCTGAGCGCAGCGAAGCACCTCCCCACAGACCAGGGAGAAATCACCGCCGCGCCAACCACCGTGACCCATCCCGCCACCAGTCACGTAGGGTGTGCACCGCACACCACTCCGTCTTGACCTGCCTGGCCCGTGCCCTTTCCTTGTCAACGCAGCGACTTCCGCCGCCATCCTCTCGGCAAAACCGATTGGGCTACAGGCTCAGATTAGGGGCAACCTGGGGGGTAATCTGCGCCTCCAGGGCCCCGAGCGGTTTTGCCGAGACGAAACTCGCTGAAGTCTTCCACCCACAAGTCATCGCGAATTGAGCAAGGCGTCCCCGGAATTCCGCAGTCCGTCCGCACCTCCACATCTCCTGGTCGCGCAGAGGGACCCCGTTCGTAGTGACGCCGTAAGGCGTTACCTTCTCTCGCGTGCCCCACGCGCGTCCCCCATGTCGCCGCCATCCTGCCCGCCCATACCGAGACCGTCCCGCCCTCGAATAACGACTACTCTCTACCCCTACATGCCAAACGCCCCCTACCATCCTCACGTCACCAGAAACCAACGTGAATTGAGTAGGGCGTCTCCGGGATCTCCACTTTGGGATAGATGCCCTTATTATTGCCGCAGTGGAATGTCGTACGAAGGAACATAGAGACATCGATATGCACTATGAGCCGCGACCCCAGACCCCAAACTCCTCACCTCTGGTCCAGTAGGTGATGCGACATTCTTGGCACACGAAAAGGTCCGGCCTGCTGCTAGCCTTGCTGGGTCCACTCAGATGAATGAGGGTTTTGGACTTCTCCCAGCAGTACGGACAATAGGGAGTCTCGTCGCCATCGCGCCAATATACCCGCCTCTTGAAATGCACCGTCTCCTGTAACGCGACCTTCTCTCTCAGTTCTCGATTCTCATTTCTCAGCTGTAGATTCTCTTCCTGTAATTCCAGGGCCTCTTCCCGTAGCTGTATGATTTTCTCTTGAAGGTCCACGTGCATTCCCTTTTTGGCGAGTTCGCCAAGGGTCTTGGCCGTTTCCACTACTGACATTGTTGCTCTCCCGTACCTTCTTTGTTCACTCTGCACCATCCATCTCCGCCCTCACTTCCGTGTCGTAGCTAGTAAGACCCGCCTTCGCGTTCCTTCAGAAGTCTGAGTACTTCGGGTGGTGTTTCGTCTAAGATCGGAACGAGCCTCCGCAACCCTGTTAGATATTTCGCGAAGTGAGGGTCTTCCCTGTTGTAGTCTGGATGCTCACGAACAAATTGCTCAAGGATTTGAAGCTTGGCCCGGTTCATGGTGAACGAAATGGGTTCATCAGGATGACGCGGAACGGCAAGGTCATTTTCTGTGATATACGCCTGCACCACTTCATCAACGCTTATGGTGGGATTCAACCGAATCTTTTCCAACATGAATGAGACAAAAGGCTGTTGTTCCTTGCCCCTTTTTGCGTGCCCCTCCTCTTGCATCGTCATTCTCCCACTTCGCCTTGATAGCCTCTCTCTTTTCCTTTGCCTCAGAATCCTAAGTCCCGTAAGTATCGTCACAGACGGGTTCTTTTCTCCATGTCGGAGTCCCGGCGCCCGTCCTGGTTCTGGAATCATGGCTCCATTATAGCCCGACCATAACCAGAAACAAAGAAGAAACCCGCAACAATAACGCTCCCGCGACCTGATGACACGCACTGTCCACCCTACCCGCTCTCTGCCCACGAGGCGCTTCGCTCATCAACAGAATGAGGTTTGTGCGTCTCGTCGAGCAACACAACTTCCACAGGACCGACATCCTCCCCAGGAGAATCATCGCGGGCGATCTTGGTCGAGAACTCAATCCGATTACTGGCGGGACTCGCCTTACCCTCGGTTTTCGTCACGTATATCTTGCCATCCTTCACTGCCTCCAGAGACAGCTTGAAAGTGATCCGTGAGAATTCTTCCGCGATACAACCGCCTTCGGCAGCATCCTTCATACCCCTGATTATCGCCCGCAATGCCGTCCGCACGAACTCCTCAAGTTCCATGACGTTCTTTCGATCGCTATACCTGCCGGTTTCACTCTTACCCATGTGTCACCTCCTACGGTTCCTCTCGCGGGGTGTGCTTCGCACACCACTTCTTGTCTCTCCCTCGGAATTCACATATGCCCCGGAGCCTCAGACTGAATGCTCACTAAAGAACAAGAAAGCCCTGAGCCATTGTGCTCGCCACAGCCTCATGTGGTAGGCGGCGCCCACCACTATGCAGTTCAACCCTCATGGCTCTATTCTACAAATCCTTGGCGCGAACCAAAGAAGGCTTCCGGTTCCATTCGGAAGCTTGACCGTAACAAGCTCAATCCGAAAACTCGAATTCCTTCGAATGAATCTGGGAATCCAATCATGGTGATCCCGAAAGAGAACTGTATTCTCAGCACATTGAACAATCAACTTGTTGACTTGAGTCACTTCCTTCCTATTAGGCATACGGTATACGTAATTGAAATGTGGAAATGTGAAATCCCGCACCCTTCTGTCAGAAGAAAGATCGGGAATAATTCTCAACGCCAAGAATGGATCAAGCGGTACTATTCTGTTTGTGGGGCTTGATTCATCTCTCCTTTCAATTGCGATAGGGTAGTCACTTGTAAAGAAGGGCCTATCTGGATAGTTATTGATCAGAATTTCCCAAGTGCAGTTGCCAAGTATGGATACATAGTCATGAATCAAAGAAATCCCCATTGCCTGGGGATATTTTGGATCAACGGGTGTTCGCATACCACCAGTGCCTATGAGGTCAGACAGGGTTCTGCCACCAAGAATAGGAGGAGAAGGCGGGAGTTTCCCTTGGCTGTCATGAATTCGAATCGTCTCTTGCAGAGCGCTCTTGAGTAGACCTGAACTGATTCGCATACCAGCAGGCGAACACGTCATAACATATGCTGCAAAACCGGCAATAGTGTAGACACACTCATTGTCAATTTCACGGTTGCGAAGACGAGAAAGCGCAGCATTGTACTTTGGCTCAATTCCTTCCAAGAACTCTTCGATCAGACGAGTCTCTTTCAGGTAGGGGTTTGTATTTCCTTCTTCAATCCTGCATATCGATTTGGCGAATGGGGTGAATGATCTAAGGTCGCTCTTGTCAATTGCATACATTAAGTGACCGAGCTTAGGGGAGTTGAAGTTCTTCAGGTGAACTTGAGAAATGTAATGGTCCAACGCCATATATTTCTATCATCTCGTGGGTTTCGTAAGGTGCGCAGCGCACACCGCTGCTTTTCTCCGCGCCGGAATTCATGCACACCTCCGAGCTACGCAATCAGCCATATTTCAGGGCGGACATAGCCAACTTGCAGGCAAGGACGCACGCCGCGCCGTTCGTCGGAGCCTGATGGTGGGCGCTGCACCCTACGCGCCCACTACCGACCACGGAGCGATTTCAGTTCGTAGGGTATGCCACGCACACCGCCTCTTCTTCTCCACCTCGGAGTTCCCCCACACCTCCGGGCCTCGGAATCATGCCTCTATTATAGGCCGACCATCACCAGAAATAAAGGAGAATTCCGGGACCTTTGCGCTCGGGGCGATTTATGGTGGGCAGTGCCCACCCTACATTTCAGCGCGTGGGCTGCGACCACCCTGCGCTTCACGCCGTCTTCTTGCGTCGCTTTCGCGCGGAGCGCTCCAGCTCCGCCCCCGCCGCAAGCACCTCGCGTGCCTTTTCGTACAGGGGAGCCAGCGACTCGGGAACCGAGTCCTCTGTAATCGCCTCCAACAGCAGCAGCGGCAAGGGCTGGCCCATCGCCTCCTGGAGTCGAAGCAGGTGTTCGATAGTAAAACTCCGCTTGCGGCTCGCAACCCGGCTGACAAACGACTCGCTCAGCCCCATCCTCTCGCCGATCTGCCGCAATGTCATCCCCTGCGCTTGCAGGTACTTGACCAGATCAGCCGACAGATGCGCCTCCATCGGTTTCCTCTCTTCGTCCAACGAACCCTTCCCGCACCAATTCCCGCAAGCGATGCCGAGGCGCGAGCCCTGATCTAAGCCTCCACGTCCGCCGACCGCGCTCCCTGATCCGCGTACCGTTTGTACAAAGGATCGTCTTTCAGCGCCTCTCTTATCCGCTCTGCGATCTCCTCACCCGTCAGACCGGCATAGGCACGAGACAATTCCTCGCGCCGCTTCCGCATGAAACCCACGGCATCAAATGTCTTCTTCATGCCACACCTCTCTCGGCGTGCGTATCTCAACCAGGCCGTATCCCTGTTCAAGATTCACGGCATTGAACAACCTTATTCTACCAAGGTTAACGATGTGTTTAAAGTTCCAACTCACCAGTACATCGACGCGGCTCACCGTGGCGACCGCTACATGAAGTGCATCAGCCAGCGAGCCAGGTCCGACTACTCCGTGGGCTATGTACGCCTGCGCCAGTTCCTCCGCATCTGCCCCGAGAGCGACCTGAACCAGCTGGGCAGGCGGAACCTCTTCAACATACTGCCGGACGTTGGCCGGGGCAGCTTCAATTTCCTGAAGTGTCAGGTCGGAGATAACCAGGACGTACTCACCCGTCAGAAACTTGGACCAGAGCCGTTGTGATGCATCGGAGAATTCCGCATCCTCACAGCCACCGATTACTGACGTGTCCACATAGATGCGCAGCTTCTTCATGCCCAAGTGCCCCGCCCGTTTTGTCCGAGTCACATGCCGCCGCTCTTCTCCGCCTCGAAGCCCATGCATACTCTCCGGACCCCAGAATCACAACGTTATTCTAAGGCGATCGCTACGCGAAAGACAAGAAGAAACGGGACCATATGCTGGTGAGACACTGTCGGTGGGCTATGCCCACCCCATCCATCCACGCATCAACGCATCCTCGCTTCCACGCATCCACCTCTCCGCCTTGCAGTCGCGCGCAAAGCCATCGAGCGCACTGGTCAGTACGATCCGGAAAATATCAACGGAAGGCGCACGGCAAGCGGTATGACCGAACCTGCAATCCGGCGTCCAAATCACCCCGAGCCGCCGCGTTCGTAGTGTGCTCGTAAGAGCATACCCAACCCCGGGAAACTAACCCGGCGCAACATCGGCCTTGTTTCGAGCTTCTACTCTTGGGTCATTCGGGCTTGTTTGGGATTTCGGGCTTCGATATTCGGACTTCTGCGGCGTGACCCGAGCGAACAGCGCACAACCAGCCATGCCGCACCCGAACTCCCCGAAGCAACCAATAATCAACCATCAATAATCAATGATCAATTCCTCCCCGACCTGGGAGAAATCACCCGCCAGCGCGGATCACTACAAACCCGCTGCAACATCCAGCTTGTTTCGAGGTTCTGCGAACGCTCTGCGTTCAGCTCTGGGCCTGGTCGAGGATGAGGTCCTTGACCTTCTGGCTCGGCAGGTTCAGGGCGCCGTAGGCCGCGGCGGCCGCCGCCCGCAGGTCGGGCTCCGTCTCGTCGGACCGGGTCAGCTCGTAGATCTGGTTGATCGTCGCATCCTCGAGCAGATTGCCGTGCAGCTTGGCCGAATTCGCCAGGGAGGCAAACGCCTCGATCCGCACGTCCATCTCGTAGCTATCGTCCAGCGCCATTTGGGCAATCGCCCGCTGTGCATCGGGACTGTTCAGGAACGCCAGCGTCTGTCCCGCCAGCACCTGAAGGTCCTGCTGCTGCCCGCGCGTCGCTCCGATCAGCGCCGACTGCGCCAGCGAAAGATCCACGACGGGATTCCGGCTGATGCCCAGCTTGAGCAACGACTCCACCGCACGCAGAGCGTATTCCTCCGCCAGTTCCGCGCTCCAGTCGCCCGACACCGTCTGCGGATTCAGCGACAGCGCCTCCGCCAGGTTCTGCACCACCAGCCGGCTCTCGTTGAAGGCCTGCCGAGGTCCCGCGTTCGCGATCGCGATCGCGGCGGTATACCGCACCGCCCGATCCGAGAACGACAGCGCCTGGAGCATCGGCTGGGCCGGCCCGACCGTGTACAGCAGCGAGTTCTCGCCCGCGTTCGTCGCCAGCGCCTCCACCGCCCCCAGCGCCACCGCCGCATTCTTGTCGTTGAGACCCCGCAGCAGCGTCTGCTGGAGATACTCGGGACCTGCCGTCTTCGCATACGTCAGCGCCGACGCGTGCTGCTCGCCAAAGTACGCCGGCATCTCCAGCCCCGCCGCCTCCGCCTTGAAGAACGCCGCCAGCCACAGCCCGATCGACAGACCGAACTGATCGTCCGCCTTCAACGACCACTCGCAGCACCGCATGCTCATCAGCTCATAGAAGTACGCCCGATCCACCTCTTCGCGGACCAGCTCTTTTGCCTCGGGGTCCCAGAACCAGATATTCGCAAACGAAGGCCCCTCCTGCGGAGCCAGCGACTCGTCATGATAGTAGTACCGCTCGCCCAGCTGGAAGAACATCGCGGCGGCCGGGACGTTGCTCATCCGAGGATTGATCTGCTGAATGCTTCGCACCGCCAGGTCACGCAACTCGACCGACTGCTCGTTCTCCACCACGTATTTCAGATAAGGCAGCGACTGCGGATATCCGATCTGTCCCAGCGCCCGAATGATCTCCGCCTTGACCGCCTCGTTCTCCATCTGGAGCGCCGCCACCAGCGGACGGATCGCATTGCGACCGATCTGCGGCAGCGCCTCGAGAAGGTTGTCCAGTTCCGCCCGCCGCGACGGGTCCGCGATCGCATCCAGCATAAACGGAATCGCGTACTCCCCCGAATTCTTCAGACGCGCGATCGCGTTCATCTTGCCGCGCATCGTCGTGCTCAGCCGCTGGATCTCATCGACGATCACCTGCGGATTCGAACGCTCCTCGAACCGCCCCTGCTCGATGATCGCCAGCAGCTTGCCCGTCAGCGCCGCCAGTTCCTGGTCCCGTGACGTCTCGACCACCCGCATCGCCAGCTCATACCCCTGCGGGTTCGCCTGGCTCAGCTCCAGCAACGCCACCGGATCCGGATTGCTCTCCAGAATCGCCTGCGCATACCCCTTCGCCAGGTCGAACCGCCCAATTTTGGTGAAGTGGAGATAGTCGTTCCAATCGTCGGCGAGGGTGCGTTGTTGCGCCATGCCGGTAGTGACGATCAGAGTTGCGAGCAAAGAAACCACGGCGACGGTTCGTCCGTTCAACATCGAGATGCCTCCAATACCCCTTATGCCCAGTTATAGGACCATCCCAGCAGTAGAAAGCGGCACGGAAACGTGAGAATCCCCAAACCTTCCGGTCTCTACCGTCGGGCGGCCTGTCCCTTTCGAAGGCGGTTAAAAATAACAAGCCGCTGCAATAATCGGCCTCAATCGCTCAATTCTAAAACGAAATGGCCTTTCTGTCAACAAAAAACCCCTTTCCCAGCCTTCCCATTTCCATTGCATTGCCAGTCTGAGGACCACAGGCTTTCCCTATTCGGCTCAGGTTGATTCGATGCCGTTCGACTCGGGGAATCCGTCCGTGCCGTCGCCAACGGGTCTGCGGAAGCCGGAGGACTGGCTCTAATCCGAGCGAACTGGGGCAGATTGCGGCAGTAGAACGCGGCATCGGGCTTCGTCGGCATTCTCTCTTGCCAGGAGCCAGCGGCTGCAGCGTGCGCCAGTGTCAGCCGTCTCCAGCGGGACCTTTGTGATTCCACCCCGCTCGCGGGACCGGGCAGCCCCCAGGCCATCTTGCCACGCCCCCATAGCCCTGCCCCACAGCCAGCCGTGAGGAAACAGAAAGCCTCCTGTCACAAAAAACAGGCAATCTGGGGTATCTAGGGTATTTCGACTTGACTTAGACTTATTGGACGCTGTAGAATTGGGGGATGACGTGGCCGTCTTTGCGCGTCCGTGGAAGGTACGGGTGCCCAGGCACAGGGCCACAGGCAGGAGTGCTAGAACGCTTGGCAAGAGAGCAGCCACTCGGGCGATCCCGGAGGGGCGAATCCCATCCGGTCGGCAGAATGGAGCCGAGAGCAGGAAAGCAGGAAGGAGGTGATTGGGCGAGTCATACGATCGTCTCTCGCGCGAGACGCAACTGTCCAAGTCGAAAGCGATACATACGTGGCACCGCACGCCTTGATGGTACGGAAGATCCCGGCGTGCCAACGGGGGGATGTGAGCGGGCCCGTTGCCCCGGCACGAAGAAATTCAGTCTGTTTTGAAGGAGGACCGTCATGTGGAGAAGAGTGTTGTTTTTTATGGCCGTGATTGGGCTCATGCTGAGCTCGGCGGTGCAAGCCGCCAATGTCACGGTCGTCACCGAGGACGTCGATCGTGAGCCCGACGGGGTCGTCGACGACCAGGGCCTGATCGACTGGCTGGTGGCGGAAGGCCACAGCGTGGACGTCCAGCGAGGCTACTGGACGGAGCTCGACGACGCGAAGGTGGCGGCGCTGAACGCTGCGGACCTGGTGATCGTCAGCCGACTGTCCAACAGCGGCAACTACGACGACGGCGCCGAAGTGGCCCAGTGGAATTCGGTGACCTCGCCGATGATCCAGATGAGCGCGTATCTGGTGCGCAGCAGCCGTTGGAAATGGATGGATTCGGGGACCGCGACGAACAACACCACCGATATCGTCATGGAAGTGCTCATGCCGGATCATGAGGTGTTCGCGGGCGTGCCTCTGTATGCGGCCGATCCGAACGATCCCAATGCCGTCGCGAATCTGGTGGATGCCATCGACCCCAACGTGGGCACCGGCATCACCTCCTTCATCGGCACGCTGGATGCGGGCAACGGCACCCTGCTGGCCACGGCGCCGGCGGCCGGCATGGCCTGGATCGCCGAGTGGGACAAGGGCGTGGAGTATTACGACGGCGCCGGGCAGTTTGCCGGCGGCCCGCGGATGTTCTTCGCCGGCGGCACCCAAGAATCCGGCGCCACTCCTCAGGGCGCCTGGAACTTCACCGCCGAGGGCGAGATGATGTTCCGCAATGCCGTCAACTACATGCTGAGCATTCCGGCGCGCTACGCCTCGATGCCGACTCCGGGCGACGGCGCCAGCGGTCTTGCCTACGAACAGGTCGTACTGAGTTGGACCGCGGGCACCACCGCCGTCACCCATGACGTCTATTTCGGCACGAGCGCCGAAGCCGTCGCCAACGCCAGCACCGACGTCAACGACACGCTGGACGTCCTGGTCAGCGTCGACCAGGAAGGTACCAGCTTCGATCCCGGCAACCTCGAGTTTGGCACGACCTACTACTGGCGCGTCGACGAGGTGGGCGCGGCACCGGACTTCAAGATCTACAAGGGCGAGGTCTGGAGTTTCACCGTCGAGCTGTACACGATGGTCATTGAAAACGTCACGGCTTCGGCTTCCAGTTCCGAGAGCGGTCTGTTCGGGCCGGAGAAGACCGCCGATGGTTCCGGTCTGGACGCCGACGACCTGCACGCGACCAGTGGAACCACGATGTGGCTCAGTTCGGGTGCCCTGGACGAGGTCGTCTACATCGAATACGCCTTCGACAAGCCTTACCGACTTGGCACTGCCTCGGTCTGGAATTCGAATACGGCGATCGAGCCCACCTACGGCTACGGCCTGAAGGATGTGACCATCGAGACCTCGACGGATGGCAGTACGTGGAGCACGCTCGGTGACGTCGAATTCGCCCAAGCTCCAGGCACGAACGGCTATGCCCCCGAGACGGTGGACCTGGGCGGCACGACCGCCAAGTACGTGCGTTTTGTAGCCAACAGCAACTGGGGCGGAGGTCCTCGATATGGGCTGAGTGAGGTCCGCTTCGTTGCGATCACAGGCCCGGCGGCTGCCTCTCGGCCTCAGCCGGCTGCGGGAGCTGCTGACGTACCCGTCAATGCCAGCTTGAGTTGGCGTCCCGACATGTACGCCGTCTCGCACCAAGTGTACCTGAGCACCGACAAGGCCGCCGTGGAAGATGGAACGGCTCTCGTCGGCGAGACACAGGCCAACAGCTTCGATCTGGCCTCGCTCGGCTTGGAGATTGGGACCACCTATTATTGGAAGGTCAGTGAGATTCACGGGCCCAATGATCCGGCGCCGCTGAAAGCCGATGTGTGGAGCTTCACGACGCAGGATTTCTTCGTGGTCGATGACTTTGAGGACTATACGGACAACGTGACGAGCACGTGGGTCGACAACTGGAAGAGGACCGTTGGCAAGACCAGCGTTTATCCCTCGACCGGCAGCCCGGTGATCGATTCGGAAATGGCCTACAGCGGCAGCCAGTCCTTCTTCCTGGCGTACGACAATGCGAAGTCGCCGTATCATGCCGAGTACTGGCGGCCCATCTCGGGTCGCACCAACTGGTCGGCCAACGGCGTCAAGAAGCTGGTGATTGCCTTCCAGGGCGATCCGGGCAACTTCTCCGGTGACAAGCTCTCGGTGACGATCAACGGCAAGAAAATCGTCTACAACGGTAGTATCGCGCAGCCGTGGTGGAGACTCTGGGCGATCGATCTCGCTTCGGCCGGGGTCAGCGCGCAGAATGTCACGAGTATGACCATCGCGGTAGGCGACGCACCGTTGCCGGCCGGCAAGAAGGGCAAGGTCTGGATCGACGCCATCCGGCTGTATCGTACGGCGCCGGATCTGTCGAATCTCGTCGACGCGGCCATCGCGGTCAACAGCGAAGGCGATCTCGCGGGACAGTTCGATACGCTGCTGGCAGCCCTGACGGCGGCCGACGCGGCGATCCTGGAAGAGCTGTCGAGCGACAAGGACTTCACGGTTCTGGCGCCGACGGACGACGCGTTTGCGGCGCTGGGCATCACGGCGGACAATGTCGCCGGCCTGGATCCCGCGGTGTTGAACGAGGTCCTGCTGTACCACGTGGTGGCGGGCAAGGTGAGGTCGGACGAGGTCCTGTCGACCGACGCGGTTGCCACGGTCCAGGGCACATCGATCCAGCAAGCCGACGGCGTGCTGACCGATGCCATCGGGCGTCCGGCGAACCTCGTGGCGGTTGACGGCGAAGCTCTGAACGGCGTCGTCCATGTGGTGGACGCCGTGTTGCTGCCGTTTGAGATCCGCAACATCGTCGAGATGCTGGCGGTGGCAAACGGCGAGGGCGACCTGGCGGGACAACTGGATGAGATCATAGCCATCGTCCAGGGCACCCCGGATCTGCTGGGGCTGTTGACCGGAACCGATGCGTACACGGTCTTCGCACCGACGGATGCCGCGGTGGAGGCCCTGCGTGCCAACGCGGACGCGAATCTCCTGCAATACCATGTCAGTGCCGGCACCCTGCTGGCCTCCGATGTGCTGGCGGCCGATGAGATTGCCATGCTCAACGGTGGTACTCTGCAGCAGATGGACGGCGTGTTGATCGACGCGGCCGGGCAACAGGTGATGCTCGTCGCCACCGACATCATCGCCTCCAACGGCGTGGTTCATGTGATTGACGCCGTGCTGTTGCCGACGCCGGTGATCGAGAATACGAGCGTGACGCTGGGTGGGGACACGATGGCCGTCCAGCAGATGACGTCGGTGGTCCCCCAGGAGGGCGATCTCTTCACGCTCAAGCTCAGTGCCGTCAAGAACTCGTTCACGGGAGCCATCCTGCGTATGAGCCTGTACTACAATGACGGCGACGTGCCCGTTGTGGTGGCCAGCCAGGACGTGATCCCCGGCACGACGGCGCGGGAGTACAGCCTGGAACTCAATACGTACGAGGTTCCCGAAGCTGTCGGGCAGATCATCGGGATCTCGCTGGAGATTCTCACCAACTCCAGCAGCACTACCGTGAGCGTTGAGGACCTGCGTCTCGAAGGCCCGACTGCGGCTCCCGAGCCCGAGCCCGAACCGACGGCGTAGCGTCCGAGCGAGCCCAACGGCGCACGCAGCGCCGGCTCACCCGTACGATCGCGGGGCCCGCATCGAGATGATGCGGGCCCCGTTTCTTTTCGGACAGAGGGACGGCGCGGGGAGGCAGTGCCGCATGAAAATACAGGTTCGGGGATCCCTCGCGTCCGTCGCGTACCGCAGACAGTTCGTGGCGGAACCTGTCGCAGGTTGTGCCCTCGTCAGTGCTTGTAGTGCGGGTGGGTTTCCTTGGCCATGCCGCTGCCCATCGCGGAAAGCAGCAGCAGTTCCGCCGCAATCAGCAGATAGACCGGACCCAGCAGCAGAGCGGACACGGCGGCAATCTCCCGCGTGGTCCGATCCCACGAGCCCTTGGCGCAGCACAAGGCAGCGCCCTCCGTGCAGAGGTAGCCCAGCACGGCCGACAGAACCCAAACCAGCACCAACACCAATACCACAGCCATCGTCCTATCCTTTGAACCAAGGACCTTCACGGCGTCGCAAGGTGCCGGACAAAGATGCGCGTCGAAATGCCAAAGAAATCGCAACCTGCCCTCATTATACCGCGCCGCAACGCTGTGGAACCATTTCCTGGTGTTTTTTTTCAGGCCTCGCGGTAGCGGCCGAACCGGAACTTCTCGATCTCAGGCTGCGTTCGTGCCTCGACCATGATCTTCTCGATCCGCGCGGCAATCTGCGGATTCTCGGCGGCGACGTTTCGCTGCTCGCCCAGATCGTTCTGGAGGTCGTAGAGTTCGAGCGGCGCATCGGGGTTCTTCATCAACCCCTTCTTGACGCCCTTCCAGCGGCCCATGCGCACGGCAATCTGGCCCCCGTATCCCGCGAAATCCCAGAACAGGTACTCGCGCTTCTGCTGGGCGCCCGCCCTCGACAACAAGGAAGGCAGCAGACTGATGCTGTCGGTCCCCATGGGCCACTCGGCGCCGGCAATGTCCGCCAAGGTCGCGGCGACGTCGTAGTGTGCAGCCGGATAGGTGCTGACGGAGCCTGCCTGAATCCGCCCTGGCCAGCGAGCGACCATCGGCACCCGAATCCCCCCTTCGTAGAGCGATCCCTTGAGCCCGCGCAACGGACCGACGCTCTCGAAGAACTCGTAATCCACCTGGGCCTTCAGCATGGTGGTCCCGTTGTCGGAGGTGAAGAAAACGACCGTGTTCCTGTCGAGCCCTTCCTCTTTCAGCAGGTCCATCACGCGTCCGACCTGCCGGTCGAGGAAGCTGATCATCGCGGCATAGCACGCGCGGGGCGTGGGGTGCGGCAGGTATGAATTCCCCGTGTACGCGGTCTCGGGCCAGCGGCCCTTGTACTGCGCCAGGTCGGCCTCGGGCACCTGGAGGGCCAGGTGGGGAATCACGGTCGGGTAGTAGGCGAAGAACGGACGGTCCTTGTTCCGGCGAATGAACGCCAGCAGTTCGTCGGCGATCGCCTGCGGCGCGTATCTTTCGCCCGTCAAACCACGTGTGTTGCCTTCGAGCGTCACCTGCTGGCGGTCCCGAATGAGGTACTGCGGATACAGATTGTGGGCGTGCCGCTGGCAGTTGTAGCCGAAGAAGCGGTCGAAGCCCTGGCTCAGCGGATCGCCCGTCGAGCCGACCTCTCCCAGACCCCACTTGCCGAACGCCCCGGTGACATAGCCCTGCTCCTGGAGCGCTTCGGCTATGGTGACGGTCTCGGCGGGGATGGGCAACTGCCCGCGGAAGCTGTCCCAGCCGCCGACCTCGCTGTTGCTGCGGATGTACGCGTGGCCTCCGTGGAGGCCTGTCATCAGACAACAGCGGGACGGCGCACAGACCGCCGAACCGCTGTAGTAGTCGGTGAAACGCATCCCCTCGGCCGCGAGCCGGTCGATATGCGGCGTCTCGATCTTCTTCTGTCCGTAGCAGCCCAGTTCCGCATAGCCCAGATCGTCGGCCATGATGAAGATGATGTTGGGCCTCTCCGAGGCGGACCGTTCTCCAAAACCCCGCGCCCCGCAGACGCCACCGAGGGCCGCCGTCAGTCCCGCCACCTTCAGAAAATCGCGTCGTCTCAGCGCCTCTCTCATGCCTGCACCGCCCTTTCCTTGCGAACCCGTTCGTCTCCCCGCCCCCGAACACGCCTGGATTGTACCATCCCAAGCCCGATCCGGAAACCGTGAAGAAAGCTTACAGTGCACCTCTGTCATGGTGCGCGTCAGCGAACCCTCTCCCTCGCGGATGATCGGGGCAATCGCAGCGAGGGGCCCGTCGTCGTCGCTACGGAGATCCTTCGCTGGCGCTCAGGATGACCCGCGGGAGACTGGCGCATGGAGAGATCAGGCGTGGAGGACGTGGGCGGAGGCGGCTGCAAGGTGATTGACGTTGCAGCACCAGGGATTGCCACAGGTGTGCTCGACCGCACGCGGCAACCGGTCGTAGACTGCATAGAAGAGGTAGCGATCCACAGCGATCGTGTACGATGCGTCCTGATGACGAAAGTTGTACAGGGCGAGCCCGTCGGCGTCGTGGTCGCCCATCCATCGCCAGCACAGCTTGGGATCGCGTTTTTCGATGGAGTCCCAGAGGGTGCGATGCAGGCTGCGGTGCTGTCTTCGAAAGACTCTGTACGGCCGGTCGGTGGCACGTGCCATTGGTTTGTCTCCCGCGGGTAAGACCCTTCCTGAGAGCGGTTGAACGCCCGTCATTCTGCGGAACGACTTCTGGAACCGTCTATAGGGAACGCCCGGATTCTCGGGCGGCGAATCCCTTAGCTGCCATCGGCGCCGGCCGAACTCGCCAGCCATGCCGCACAAACCCGTTGCCTCCTTCAATCGTCCGGGAACCGTTTCATCCATGCAGGCCAGTCGCCGGGGAGCACGCCCCCCGCGGCCGTCCAGGGACCGGCAGTGTCATACTCGCGGTGCCACTTCTGCGCCCACAACTGCTTGAGTCCGACCTTGCGCACCGACCAGTCCATGAAGGCGGCGTGGATGCCGCCGGTATGGCGGTCGATGCAGACGTTGGCGCTGTCGTATCGAAACGGGTTGGCGTTCTCGTGGGGCGGCGGGTCGTCCAGCGTGCCGCTGTAGATCGAGCGGCCGCAATCGAAGACCAAGGGAGCCTGGGCGGCGCCTTTGACGTCGGGCGTGGTCCAGCAGGCAGTGTTGGGTCGGCCTTCCACGGGGTTGCGGGCGATGCCCACCCAGCCGTTGACGCCGTAGCTGCCCAGGAATTCGCCTTTGATTCTGCCCCAGCCGCCTTCCGGCAGGCGACCGGCGCCCTGCTCGCTGCGCCAGGCGCGGAAGACCCCACCGGTCATCCCGTTCTGCGACGGCGTCCGCGCCAGCGGGCAGAGCCAGATATCGCGGTAGTTGCCGAACTCGGTGAGGAAGATGTACCACCAGCTCTGGACCCAGACCGTAGCCGGTTCCGGCTCGCTCCAGCGGTCGACGAAGGTCATCCGATAGAAGAACTTGCCATCGTTGCTGGTGATGTAGGTGTTGAGCAGGATGCCCCATTGGCGGAGGTTGGACTGGCAGGCGGTGGCGGCGGCGTGCTTGCGGGCCCGATGGGTCATCGGAAGCACCATCGCGATCAGCACCGCCACAATCGCGATGACCACGAGCAGTTCGGTCAGCGTGAACCCCCGGCGCGGGCCAGTCCGTGGCCCCCAAAGCTCGCGTGATGTACGTTCACTGTGCATCGCGTTCGCCCATCCAGACGTTCCCGATCCTACCCTCAGCGGCGTGCGTCGTCAACGCGCTTGCCCTCGCGTTCCTGATTTTGGCGGGCGTGGCCCTTCTGCTGCGAGGGGAAGGCCTGTTTTTCTTTGCGAGAGGCATGTTTTCTGCAACACCAGGGGTCCGGCTGCGTCCTGAAGGTAGAGAGGCGGACGAAAGGGTGTTGGCGGGAGTGTCTGGGCATGGCGCCACAGGAATCGGCATTACTGAGACGGTTTTGTGCGAGCGGGGACGCGGAGGCGTTCGCGGAGCTGGTGCAGCGGTACGCGGGGCTGGTCTATTCGACCTGCTGGCGGGTGCTCAAGGACGAGACGGACGCGGCGGACGCGACGCAGGAGACGTTTTTCGAGCTGACGCGGCACGCGGGGCGGATCACCGGGTCGCTGGCGGGGTGGCTGCACAAGGTGGCGAGGCAGAAATCGATCGACCATCTTCGTCGCGGCGCCAGCCGGCGGCGGCGTGAGGAGGCGTACGCGCGGAACCAGCGGGTGGAGGTCCGGTCCTGGCAGGAGCTTTCAGGTCACGTGGACGAGGCTCTGGACGAGCTGGACGGCGCGACGAAATCGCTGCTGCTAGAGCGTTTCGTGCTGGGCAAGAGTGCGCCGCAGATCGCGCGGGAGCATGGCGGGTCCAAGGCGACGGTGTGCCGGCGGATCAACGCGGGACTGACGCAATTGCGGGGCGCGCTGCGGCGGAAGGGGCTGCTGGTGGCGACGGGGGCGGTGGTGACGCTGCTGACGGAGAGCGCCTCGCAGGCGGTCTCCGCGACCGCGCTGCAGGGGCTGGGCAAGATGGCGATGGTGGGGACGACGGAGGCGGCGAGCGCCGGAGCGAAGGCGGGGATGGCCAAGGTCGCCATCTTCACAATCGTGACGGCCATCGTTTCGCTCAGCGCGTACATGCACCTGGGAACCTCGCGCCGACCTGAGGTTTCGATGCCGATCCGTGTGAACTCCGGCTCCAGCGGACGCGAGGCAGCAAGCGCGTCGATTATGGACCCGGCGCCGCAAATCGAACAAGCCGTAGCTATCGCCACGGCACCGATAACGGAAGCGAGTGGGGCGTTGGCGGGCGGAGTCACGGATGGGCCGGCGGCAGGAGACGCGATTCGGCAGAGCGGGGAGCACGAAGCGAGCTACGCGGCGCGACCGGTTGGGGCGAGCGTGGTTCGGTGCGATGAGGGGCGTCAGCCCACGCGTGCGCCGATGCCGGCGCGGACGTTGCACTTTGCGGGCGAGCAGTCGATCGGGGTGGTGTACCTCCAGGACGAGAACCTCGTCGTGCCGGAGATCGTCAAGGGCTTTCACCCAGGGCACAGCTATGCGGAGATGGAGAACACCAGTTGTGCGCAGGGCGAGGTGCAGATCCCGGCGGGGAAGCGGGTGATTCTGTGCGTCCGAGGGGTTGGCGTGACGCCCGAGCGCTATCTGGCGGCCATCGAGTCGCTCGGCCCCGACGACCTCTACGGGCTGCAATTCTTCAGCGTCCAGCCCATCGCCATCGCCGATCACCTGATCGAGCCTCTGGCACGACTGAGGGGGCTGCGATGGATCAGCCTCGGCAGCGTCCGTGTCGGACCCAGGGGTCTTTCCGCTCTGGCACAGTTGCCTAACGTCGAACGCTTCGACACGCCTTATGGGCTGACCGACGAGGGGATGGCGGAGGTCGCGAAGATGTCGTCGCTGCGGATCCTGAACGTGTCGCGAGACCGGCTGACCGACAATGGGCTGGCTCTCTTGGGCCGACTGAAGGCGCTGGAGAGTCTCGAATTGTATGGCAATCCTCGCATGACCGACGACGGGCTCGAGGTCCTGACGCGCCTCAATCGTCTGTGGCACGTGCGTCTGGGCGCCGAGAGCCCGTTTACGGATCGGGCGATGGTCCACCTGGCGGCCTTGCCCTCGCTCAAGACGCTCTGGCTGGACACGCATAACGTGGGCGACGAAGGGTTGCGCCTGCTTTCGCGCAGTCGGTCGCTGGAACGGCTGAACCTGCACTGGCTCGATCGCATCAGCGCCCAGGGCGTGGCGCACCTCAAGAACGCAGCGCAGCTCAAGGCGCTGGATATTGACCACGCCACGTTTACGGAGGCGGATCTATCCGCCGTGACCGCCCTCTCGAACCTGGAGCACCTGGTCCTGCCCCATTGCACGTTCAGCGACGCAGCCCTCGCCCGACTGGCGTCGCTCGACCGTCTCAAGTACCTCTGGATCAACTGTTCGAGCCATTCGCCCCTGACGGACGAGGCGCTGCGCGCCGTCCGTCGCATGAACGGACTTCAGCAACTGTACATCGGCGGGACCGGCTTCACGAACGAGGGAATCGCGCTGCTGGGCGAACTCAAGCACCTATCGGCGCTGCACCTGGCGTTCTGGCGGGGCCTGGACAACGAAACGCTCCAGATCCTCGCTCGCTTCCCGGCGTTGCGCGAGCTGTCGTGGAGCGGGTCGGACCACGTGACGCTGTCGGGCCTGAATGCGTTGAACGACCTGACCGCCCTGGAAAGCCTGTCGGCTGACGAGGTCCGCCAGGATCGGGCGGGCCTGGACCTGTCGCGGCTGCGGAACCTCAAGACCCTGCGAATCACGATGCGACAACAGTGGCGCAACGTCAACGGGGATCCCGTACCGACGAGCGATCTGTTCTACGACGGCGATCTGGCCAGCCTGGGCCACCTGAGCGGACTGGAGACGCTGAGCCTCTGCGGACGCGGCATCGGCGACGAGGGCGTGGCGCACCTGGCGCCGCTGACGCGGATCAAGTACCTGGACATCGGCGGCGGAACGGAATTGACCGATGCGGGCCTGACGTCTTTGTCCGCCATGCGTCGGCTGGACGTGCTGCGCATCTACCAGAGTCGCATCAGCGAACGGGGTCTGGCGTTCCTCTATCCGCTCAAGACGATTCACATTCTCCAGATCAGCACGACGGTCCCGATCGGCGCCGACGCCCTGAGCGAGTTGCGGATGGCATTGCCCCACCTGCAACAGTTCCGCGTCGACCGTCCCGAACTGGCGCGAATGAACATGCAGCGACAGACGGTCTCGAGCAGCCAAGTGCGCCGCGACCGTAACGATATCGTGCGTTGACGGGCGGCAACACCAGCGAGATCCGTTTTGCGGAAGGGAGATGCGAGAGGGAGAGATTCGCGTGGTGCTGCTGCTGTCAGTGGGCGACATGCTCAGGCGGTTGCCCGCATCGTCCGAGCTATATGCGTACTTGAGCTGACCGGTATCGGTCACGTTATTGACGTCCTGCAGACGAGTGGCAGTACGATGCCTATCGCTCATCTTGCCTATTTCCCCGGCGTGCTGGTTGGGTGGCTACCGGGGTGAACCGAAAACTCCGCGGACGGATCTCTCATCCGCTGGTCCTCCACACCTTCGTAGCACACTGGCTGTCCCTATTTATTCGAGAACAAGACTTCGACTACAGCTAGGGATAGCCCCCCACGCTGCAAAGGGCGTGATCATTGCGACAAAGATGGTCGTGCTTCTGATAGAACTTCGCCAGGTAACCTCACCTGGCCTCTCGTTGCGACCTACCGCTTCTATAGCGCACACAAGTTTCTTTGTGACGATATTGAGCACCAACCCACAAGCGCCCCAGTCGCTGCCCCTGACGCTTTAGAAAAAAGTGCCTCTCCGGGCACCTCGCAAGTCCCGGCAACAAGTCGCGCAATAGGCGAGGCCAGGATCGATAGCTCAAATACATTCATCTCTTCACCCAATGGATCTTGGTGTCGCCCGTCACATTCGACAGTTTATTCACTTTCTTGAGTTTCGAAATCTGTCGGGGCACCGTCAATCCGCATGTTCATGCGCCTCTCTATTTACCACCTGGAACTCGAACTGCACTGGCTCAGGATTTGACCCATAACCACCATAAGCGGCGAAGGTGGCGCCGCAGCGTAGGCTGAAGCCATTTCGGGTCGCCTGGTATTCGAAGTCCTTGCCGGTGTAGGGGTCCTTGGGCAGGCCTGCGGGCATAGTCTGCGGCAACTGTCCGGTCCTGGCCTTGATGAGATAGATAGCTATCGCGGCTCGGACGGCATGAACACGAGCGCGGGGAAAAGCGAGCCGACTGTAGAGATCCACGGCACCGTGGAGATGCGCCATAAGCAGCATTGGGTCACGAGCCATGTTGTTGCGTTCTTCGAGCATCAATTGCTGGATCTCACGTTCCTTCTCCTCAGGAGGCCTCTCACTTTCCCCGACCTCGAGGATAATCTCAGCACCTGCCATTTGGAAGCTCGCTTTCCTCGCCAATTTACCGAGCGCACGACTCTTGTCCTGAGGAGACGCTTCGCTTTCGAGGACCTCGACCACGGATGTGAAGACCTCCCCCCACGCCTGGCGGGCACGCTCCAGCACCTGAGCCCCGGTCAGTCCTTGCGTTGTGTTCTTCAGGGCAGCACTTTCCATCGCATCGGCAAGCACATCGGGAGATGCCTGCAGACATCGAACCTCCCAGTCAAGCCACTTCGCAAGAGTCTCTTGGGGTCGCCATTCCATTTCGCCAGCGGCGGCGAGTTGCTCTTGCAGCCATGTGAGCGTTTCGCCATCCGGCGGCATCTTCCCCAGCACGTATTGAATCAGGTCGAAAGCGCGGGCGTTAGTCGATTCCGCCTGTATGTACATGTTCAGCGTCTCATCGCCGAAATGGCGAGCGATCCGACGCATGGTCAGAGCGTTCTCCAAGGCGGCCCTGTACTGGGCGTCGCACGCCAAGACCTTGCCCTGGACAATAAGGAAAGAAGTCAGGTCGCGCACCCCAGCGATCACACTAGTCGGCACACTCAGCCGCTTCCTGCATACCAATCCCCAGTCACAATCGGGCAGCTTGCTGGCCGCCGTAATCAACTCAGTCAAGAACCGGTAATCGGGCGATCGGACAAATGACGTGATAATCTTATTGGGATCGGAATCGGGCTCGGAGGTAGTCGAGACGATTCCGTAGAAGCCCCCTCCTCCTCCCCCAAGCGGCTTCAGGAACTGGGTTCGGAAGAGACACGCCTGGTAGTAGACCAGAGCAGCATTCTGCGGAAGTCCGGAGGGATCTTGTGCTGCCGCGCCGGATGCCGCCATCACAGCGAGCCCCGCAACGCATATCAGAAGCCTGTTCTTGATACTGCTCAAGATTGCCATAACCATTTCCTCCGAATGTCTCCTTATTGCGATTGTCGATAACCCTCACCGAGTGCCACAAGAAGAACTCTTCCACATCGTAGATGCGGGGACAGCCTAGAATGGCGGTCCGTTCGTTCGTGAAGGCGCATCAGAGTCGCCCGCTCGGCATCGAGTCCCTCCGTCAGAAACAGCCGTCAGTCCGGCGCGCGTTCCAGGAGGGGGTCTGACCTGCATGATGCCGTTATCGCGCCCGGCTACATTCGCTGCGGCACTCGACCAGGGCCATCGCCAGGAGACACGACACACTTTGGCACGAGGCGAGTTGCGCTCTACATACCGCGGTGCCCGAAACAGATACCGCTCGTCCATCGCGATGTCAACCAAATCTCCCGAGATGCGTATGCGGGGGTGCGGTCGGCACGCGGTGGCGGATTCGGGCCATGCCCCATGACCACGACGCTGGGGACCGGCAGGGCTCCCCCGCCTCCGGCGGGTCATCTCGGGCGGAGCGCAGCGGAATGACAAGGCGGACGCAGCAGACCCAAGTGGGGTCGTGTTCCGACTGGACGCGCATGCGGTTGGCCGATTTGTGGCCCCCCGCGTGATGCCTCCGCTCAGGCATCGGGTGGCGTGATGTCAAGCCCATCGCGAAACGCGTAGGCTGTACCCCGGGTTTCCCGAATCGTCCGAGTCGCTCTGGGGTCTATTTCTCTTCGTAGGTGAGGCAGTGGACGTGGTCCTTTGCGGGGCCGACCGAGATCGACGGCGCGTCGCATTCGAATTGCGAGTTGTACTCGCACGAGCTCACCTTGCAGGCGCCGACGCCCCCGGTGGCACTCTGGTCCCCGCCTTTGCGGTCGTTCACGAAGAACGTATCGCAATCCGGACATCCCCCTTCATGGCCGATCGTGATACCGAGAGCATGGCACGCGCCGTCTGTGTTGTAGGCGCATTTCGTGGCATCGCATCGGTCGATATGCGACATTTTCATAATCGTTCTCCTTATTCGTCTGGACGGTTCGACCTCATTCGAGGCCACGCGCGACAGACCCTGTGGCGGAGAGACCTCCGGGATCTGCCTAGTATTTCCGTCTGACATTGTGGGCTCGCGCTGCTTGTGCCGGTAATTGGCATATCCCTCCATTCGTTGTGCGGAAAAGGCGGTACCGGCAACTGGCCGGTTTCTGCCCGTCGATCGGGCGGAACCGCCGATTTTCTGGAAGGATCGGCCTGGCGGACGCGTCTATTAGGGTAGGGATCGAATGGATTCCACGCCCTCGGGCTGGTGGGCCCGGGCCGCACAAGTCGGATCGGGCAGGCGTAGGAATCAGCATGGCGAACATGAGAACGGATGCAGCAAGGAGATCCATGATGGCGACATGGCAGACTTTGCGGCGCGAAATCGCGGTCCTGGCGCTGGCAGCGATGGGTACAGGGGCCACCGCTGCGGCGCAGAACCTGATCGTAGGTCCCGGGGCGGTCGTCCTGCACCAGTATCGGCCAGGTGTGGGTCTGTACGCACCGAACACATACGGGTACGCGCTGCCCAACCCATACCAGTACATTCCGCTGACGGGCAGACGCTTCCCCGTTTACGCGCCGCCGGTTCAGCCCTACGTGGCGCCGCCGACGTCGACGTACGCGGCACCGTCGTATACACCGCCCGCCAACCCCTATCGTGAATATTATACGCCGCACATCCCCCGCTATCACCGAAAGAAGGACTCGGAAAAGACGCAGAGCACGACGGTAGTCAAGCCGGTGGACACGACCGGTGCAAGCCAGGGCAGCGGAGCAAATGCGGCAGAGCCACCTGAGCGCACGCCTGCTCCCAGTGAGCCCGAGCGCGTGGAAACGCAGAAGCCGGAGTCTTCCGGCTCCAATGGCGGGCAGACAGATCCCCCGCGTCCTGCTGAACGGACCCGGAGGTCTCCCCGGCGGAAACCAGTGCGCTACCGCTGAGGTGCCGCGCCGATTGGAGGCGTGCGTGTGAAAGCATCGTGGCGGTCGTGTGGCAGCCTCAAAGCCTGTCCTGAGCGAAGTCGAACGGAGCGAAGCCTGGGGGATGGAGGATGCAAATGCTGCGGGCGTAGCAGAAGACGGCGTCGCTTTCGGCCATCCCCAAGTCCTGCGGACTTGAAGCTGCCACGCAGCGATCTCCGCGGCTGGAAAACACGGATGCCCTGAAATCCTAACCGAGACGGAGAGGCTGAGGGAGACGAAAAAATAGCTGGAAGGCGCCCTGGCGGGGCGTATAATGGCGTGCTATGAAACTGCCGAAACTGGACAAACCGGAGAAATACGCGGGGCTCTACATCTTCGACTTCGGAGATCAGGCGGGCGTGGGGTTTACCGCGGAGGAAGTCGCCGAACTGCTCGAGACCGAACGGTATCGCGAGGGCAAGGTGTACAAGATCCACCGGGCGTACCCGGACGGAAGGTTGGAGATCAAGGGGGTGCCCAGCCAGACGTTCCAACTGGAATCGGGGATGTTCTTCTACTCGGGCAGCGCCGAAGAGGCGATGGGCGACTACAAGCGTCTCGTCGGCGGCGCGGTGAGCGCCGAGCCCCCCTGCCGGGCCAAGGTGCACCTCGCCCGCTACGCCGACGACAAGTTTGCCGTCGCGCTGATCTACCCCGCTGAATACGAGGACGAAATGGCCTCCTGGCTGCTTGCGCGGGGCTACCGCACCGCGGGCGCTGCCGAAGGCGGGAGCGGAGCGGTCGAACGCTACTACCGCGATGCCCCGGTCGTTCTCGAACGCCACCAGCTCTTCGGCACCAGCGAGGGCATCAGTCGAACGGGAGACGAACTGCTCGTCTCGCTGAAGCGGGCGGTGCAGAGATAATCACCGACGGACATGACGCCTACCGTGATTCCATTCAGACCCAGGACCGATAAATCGGGCCGGTTGCGGCGTGCTTTGCACCTCGGTCGACTGGTCGCTCTGTTCGCTGCGCTGCGCCGCCACCGGCGCCGGCCCATCGCTGCACAAGAGTTGCCAAGGCATGATTTCCCCATCTCAACCCAGAGACTGGGCGTACGATTCACCGAAGGACTTCGGGATACGTTTCGCTCGCGATGGATCCAAAAACAGCCTTGAGGCCGCGATGCGCGCCGCCTTGTCTGCTGCCCGTTACGCCCGCAGCGGGACCTCGCTTAGCGTCCAGTATTCGTGGATCGCTCGAACCGCTTCCGCGAACTCCTGGCGGCACAGCGATTTGACCACGAAACCCGCTGCTCCCAGGGCGAAGCTCTCGTTGACGATTTGTGCTTGCGCCGAAGGCGCCAGGACAATCACAGGGATGGTCTGGAGGATCGGATCGGCTTTGACCGCACGGAGGAACTCGAGCCCATCGCGATGTCCCGCTGCGCTGTCGAGGAAAATGACTCCAGGCTCCATCGCCTGGGCATCGTTCAGATAGTGCAGTGCCCGGCGGATGTCGTCGACCTGCACCACGTGGCGGGTCATGCCCAACTCGTCCAAGGCCTCCCGGATGGTCGGTGATGTCGCTTGCGGTCCCTCGATCAGCAGTATCGGTTTACTGTATACCATGTGACTCTTCGCTCCCAAACTCTCGTGCTCATTTCCCTCATCAGTTTGTGCGTATGAGACTCCTCCCTGGTGGGCGGGCTCCAGCGATTATCGCTGCACGACGGCCGTGCGAGCGTCTGATCAGGCTCGTCGATCGGCGCCAGAAGCGCCAGGATCTACCGCGTGACCTGCTCTTTCATCGGCGTCACAGAGACGAGAATAAACGGGAAACTCACTCAAATCGACCCGGGGATTTCCAAGGGTCTCAGGCCTGCCCCCAGTCGTTCTCCCGGGTCCACCCAGAATTTTCCCAGGTACAGTGGGCCTCATGCACCAGGCGCACCAGTTCAACCACCGAGCTAACCCCGGCTTTGCTCAGGAGATTCGTTCGATGAAAATCGACCGTCTTCTGGCTGATTCCCAACTCAAAGGCAATCGCCTTGTTCGACTTGCCCACGACCAGCAGATCCATCACCTGGCGTTCGCGCCCGGTCAAGTCCTCCATGCGAGACTGGAGACGCTCGGAATGCCTCTTCACGGCGCGGAGCCGCTTGTCCAACTCGATCGCCCGCTGGATGCTGTCGAGCAACACCTGATCGCGGAAGGGCTTCTCGATGAAATCCATCGCGCCCGCCTTCATCGCTTCGACCGCCATGGGAACGTCGCCGTGGCCGGTGATGAGGATGGTGGGGATGTCGATGTTCAGGTCGTTGAGTCGCGTCTGGAGCTCCAGCCCGCTCATTCCCGACATGCGCACGTCCAGCACCAGGCAGCCCGGTTGTGACGGATTGTAGTATGCGAGGAACTGCCCGGCGCTGTTGAAGGTCTGGACGTCCAGGCCGATGTCTTCGATCAGCAGGCACAGGGACTGACAGATCGCGTCATCATCATCGACCACAAACACAGTGGGGTTTGTGCTGCTCATGTTGCGCTCCTTCCGCGGGTAGAGTGAATCTGAAGATGGTGTGGGTGCATCCGTCGGACTGGCCCCAGAGGCGACCGCCATGGGCTTCGACGATCCGCCGGCTCAAGGACAAACCGATGCCCAAGCCGTCATTCTTGGTGGTGAAAAACGAGTCAAAGACCCTGTCGACGAGTTGGGGGGAGAGCGCCCGCCCGGTGTCGGCCACTGCGATCTCGATCGCGGCGCCGTCCTGAATCAGGCGTGTCGAGAGGGTCAGTGTTCGCGCGGACGTGTGGCTCGCGCTCATGGCCTCCAGCGCGTTGCGTACGAGGTTGAGCATCACCTGCTGGAGCCCGACGGCATCGCCGGCAACGGCAGGCAGATCCTCCGCCAGGTTGCGAACCACGGTAATCTCCAGGCGGGCGATCTCTGCCTCCATCATCCTCATCGTCTCGTCCAGCACGGCGTGGATTTCGAGCGAGCCCCGCTGGGGTTCTCGTTTGGCGACGAGGCTGCGGATGCGCCGAATGATGCCGGCAGCCCGTTCCGCCTGTCCCGCGATCTGCTCGATCGTATCCTGCAGCATGTGCAGGTCCACGGGATCTCGTCCTGCCAGGCGTCGGCAACCGCCGGCGTAATTCACGATCGCACAGAGCGGCTGATTGAGTTCGTGAGCCAGTCCCGAGGCCATCTCGCCCAGCGTGTTCGCGTGCCAGGCCCGGGTCAGCTCGACGCGGTGGTTCTCCGCCGCTCGGGCCGCCTGGATCCGTTCGGTGATGTCGCGTGCCACCGCCAGCAGGCGATCGCAGCCTCCGATGCTGGCCTGCTTGAGGTCCATTTCGACCCAGAAGCAATAGCCGTCGTTGCGTCGACAAAGCCATTCGAAGACCTGGGGCCCCTCCTGCACCGCCTTATCAAACCACCGGCGGATGCTCTGCCGCGCCTCGACCGGCGGCTCCGCCCGCAGGTCTCCGACGTTCATCTGGCGCAGTTCTTCCTGGCAATACCCGAACATGTCGAGCCCCGTCCGGTTGACGTCGACGATGGTGCCCGTCGCGGGGTCGTGGACGAAGATGGCCTCGTTGGCGGCATTGAAGATCTCTCGATAGTTGCGTTCGGACGCCGCGAGGGCCTCCTCCGCGTGCAGACGTGCCAGGGTGGTTGCGGTTTGAGCGGCAATGGTCTCGAGGGCCGGCCGACATTGCCGGTCGATCGGTTCGCGGCAACGCGAGGCGACGATCAGGGTGCCGATGAAGGTGTGTTCGTCGCGGATGGGAAGCGCCGCGTACGACGCCAGTCCCGCTCTCCGCTGCGCCGGGCTCAGAGGCATGCCCCGTTCATCGGCATCGTAGTACAGGGACCGACCTTTCGCCAGCAGACGCATCTGGGCACAGTCGCGGCCCACGCACAGGAGGCTGGGCGACAGATCGCCCGAGAGGCCGCGGTGGGTCAGCAGCTTCATCTGCCCGGACGTCTCGTCCAGGAGGTAGACCGCTCCGCAGTCGCTCTGGGAGGCTTCGATGGCCGCCTCCAGGCACAGGCGAGCCCCTTTTCGGACGTCGTCTACGACGTTCAGCTTCACCGCCAGATCGTGCGTGATTCGCGACAGACGTTCGGCGCGTTTGCGGTCGGCAATGTTGCGGACGATCGCGATCACCTCGTCGTCGCCGTACGCGACGAGCCGACATTCCTCGTCGAGCGTTCCGGAAGGCGTAATCAACTCGTACTCGAAGGTCTGAACCTGTCCGGTCGCAAGGACTTCGGCGATCGCCTTCATCAGAGGCCGCGCCACCGACTCGGGCAGCAGGTCCTCTGCCGGCCTGCCCAGAAACTCCTGCGGGAGCAGCGTCAGCCCGTAGCCCTGCGCCGGGCGGAAATCGAGGAATACCCCCTCTCCGTTGAGGCGGAAGATCAGGTCGGGAATCGCATCCAACAAGGCGTGCGTTCGTGCTTCGCTGTGCTGGAGGGCCTGTTGCGCGAGGACTCTCTCGGTTACGTCGGTGCAGGTGGCGTGAATCGCAGGGCGCCCCTGGTATTCGATGCGACAGGCGTGCAACTCCAGCCAGCGCACGGTCCCGTCCTTGCGAACGATCTGGAGTTCATAATTCTCGGGAGGCCGGTGTCCGTCCAGGCGTGCACGGTGGTTTTCGTACACGCGTCGGCGGTCGTTGGGGTGCACGAAATTCCACAGATCGTGAGACGATTTCGTGAGGATCTCGTCCACGCCGTAACCACTGATCGCACTCATGGCGCTGTTGGCGAACACCACCCGTTCATCCTGGATCACTACCAGTCCCTGGAGGGAATGATCGACCAGCGCACGATACGCCTCTTCCGCTCGCTTGCGATCGGTGATGTCCCGTCCGATTCCCACGAGGCCGACGATCTCGCCCTGCTCATCCGTCAGCGGCACCTTGGTCGTCAGGTTCCAGGTTCTCACCCCGGATTCCTTGTCGATGACCCAGCGCTCCTGGTTGACGATCGGCCGCCCGCCGGCCATCAGTTCCTGTTCGGCTTCATAGACCTGCTCGGCCACATCATGCGGATAGAAGTCGTGATCCGTCTTGCCGATCATCTCGTCGACGGTCGAACAGCCTTTGCGGCGGAGCACCTCCGAATTGCACAGCACGAAACGACTGTGACGATCTTTTACATAGACCGCGTCGGGCAGATTGTCGATGAGGGTACGCAGCAGGTTTCGTTCTGCCGCGCGTTCACGTTCGAGGCGTCCGGCTTCGGTGATATCCAGGGCCACCTTGGCGCCACCGATGATGTTGGCGTGGACGTCCCGCACGGGATAGCCCCGCAGTGACCACTGGCGGCCGTCCGCCGAACACTTCTCCGTCGCCTGAGGCTGCCCCGTCTTCATGGCTTCGAGCACAGGGCAATCCGGACAGGGCTCTCCCGCTTGCGTCCAGAGATCGTAACAGTGCTTGCCGACGATGGTCTCACGCGAGAGCCCGACGGCTTCGAAGGCTGCTCGATTGGCCCACAGGATGCTCATGTTCGGATCGAATCGCAGGACGTGTTCGACGAGGGAGTCGAGAACCTCGACGGTATCGATGCTGGGGTTCAAAGAGCTCTCGCTCGCACGCACCGCCTCTTCGCCAGGTTGGCTGGCACCGCACTCGGATGGTCCAGCGGATACCCCTGCGTCGGGAACGTCTTGCGCCCACCTGGCCTCGAGTCGCTGAAGCTTCCGACGATCGCGAAGATGCCGTTGTTTCAGGGCTGCAATCAGGGCGCCCGCGAGGAGCACGATCAGCGCGTCCGCCCAGTCCAACCCGAGGAGACCTCCGCCCGGCGCAGACATGGAACGAGTTGTGACGATGGAGGCAGCCAACAGGGCCGGAAGGGCAAACCCGCGCCAGCCAAACCAAAAACACGCCAGAATTACCGGGAGATAGACGAAGCGAGCCGGTCGGATATCGCGCGCCTGATACTGGAGGTAGCAGAGCATCCCACAGATGGCCATCACGCCGGCCGCGACCGCAACGTCCTCGCCCCTACCATGCCACCTTCCCGAGCCGCTCGCCCTCCGCTCCCCGGCGGCACCAACGAGCCCCCTGCCCGGCGTAGCGGGCTCGTCCCGGCCAGGCCACCCTCCGACTCCGTTCGACCTCCGTTCATCCATGTTGCACTAGACCTGCTGCTCGGGCGCCAGGCCCTCATTGCGATTATGGCCCGTTCGAACACGGTCTCGGGTCCGACGAACCCTCCACCTCTACTCTACATTGTCGCCATGGAAGCCGCCGACTTAACCCCCTTTCCCAGGGAAATTCGCGGTCTTTCCCGGTTTCGCGAACTCGCGAAAAATTTCGCACCCCCCCCGAACCATCCCGAGAGCCTCACGTAAAAATATAGGACGACAAAAGATGCCCCATACAACTCTGGCGAGCTTGTATGGCTGAGGATACGAGAAAGCAAAACAAAGATTTTTCTCCCCTCCGGAAAACATCGGGTAGCGCATTGCTGCTCGATGTTTTCTTTGTATAGGGGCTTCGTCTGGTGGGCTGCGGGTGGAGGATAAGAGGGGGGGCGGCGGGGGGTCGTGGCAGGCCGTTGAGAGAGTGGCCAGTGTGTGGATCGTGCGGCGATCGTGCCGGGACGTCTGCTTTTTCGCTGATCCAGACTTCGTCAGCGGACGACCAGACGCGGAATCGGCAGCCTTTCTTTTCGCGAGTGGAAGGGGGTGGTCAGGTTTCCTGGCCGTGGCATTTCTTGTATTTCTTTCCGCTTCCGCAGGGGCAGGGATCGTTTCGTCCGACCTTGGGCTGTTCGAGGCGGATCTGCTTGACCTTCTGCTCACCCTGGGGCGCCTGGGCGGCGGCCCGCTGTCGTTCGGCCATCGCGAACTGTCCGACTTCATCGTGGCTGGTCTGACTGACGTTCCAGACGTTGCGGGCGCGGGTTCCGGCTTCGAGGTGGACGCGGAAGATGATGTCGGTCACGCGGTCTTCGATTGACTCCAGCATGTCGTTGAACATGCGGTATCCTTCGCGTTTGTATTCGACCTTGGGGTCTTTCTCGGCGAACGAGCGGGTCCAGATGCTGTTCTTGAGATGGTCCATGGCATAGAGGTGGTCTTTCCACGTGCTGTCATAGACCTGTAAGAGGACGTACTTTTCGAGGTCGGCCAGTTCGCGGCGGAGGAAGTCGCGTCCAGCGGCCTGGAGGCGGTCGTGGAGTTGTTCGCCTTCGCCCAGGTCTTCGGGGCGCAGGGAGGTTTCGAATCTCTCATTGGCCCACTGCGTCAGTTCCTGCACGTTGAGGTGGGCGGCCTTTTCGGTGAGTTCCTCGTCGAGCTTGCCATCGTGGTAGCTTTCGCTGAGGCGGAGCAATTCGTCCTGGACCTGGCGGGGTTTCTCGTCCTGGAGTCGCTCGGCGGAGAAGTCGGCGTGGTACTTCTTGTTGGCCCACTGGGCGAGGGATTCGAAGCCGTAGACGTTGGGTCCCTGGGCGCCGTAGGCCATGCTCATGGCGAACTCGACGGGGTATTCGATTTCCCGGCGACGGTACTTCTCGGCGGTCTCGGCGAGCATCAACTCGCGGGCTTCTCGGGCATTCAGCTCCTTGAGTTTTTCGACATCGAGTCGCAGATCAAACTTGGCGCGGGCCCACTCCGCCAGGCGGCGCACGGCGAAATCTTCGCGGAGGAACTCGGCCAAGGGCGTGCAGTCTCTCTTATCCACCTGCTCGGCGGCAGCTTCGACGAGCTGCTGCTCGATCTCCTCGGGCGACTGGTTCTTGACCTTACCGGCGCTGAGATTGACCTTGAAGGCGGACATCGCCCACTTGGTGAGACCTGCGACATCCCAGGTGCTGGGATCGGAGTACTCTTCCAAGTATTCCCCCAAGGAAAGGGAGATGTTGTTGCGGGCGGCGTCTTTGGCGCGATCCTTGATCCGGGTTTCGACGTCGCGGGGGTCGGCGTCGGCGACGTCGGAGAGCTTCAATTCGACGTCGAAGTTGGCGCGGGCCCATTCCAGCATACAGCGGAAGGGGTATTCCTTGTCGAGGATGGACTCGCAGTGGCTGGTGATCGTGTGGTCGATCATCTCCTCGATCATGTTGCGGAGATCGCGGCCTTCGAGCACCTGGCGCCGGCGGGAGTAGAAGATCTTGCGCTGGTGGTCCATGACCTCGTCATATTCGAGGAGGCTTTTGCGGATTTCGAAGTTTCGTTCTTCGACCTTCTTCTGGGCCTTTTCGATCCCCTTGCTGATGCGGCTGTGATAGATGGGCTCGCCTTCTTCCCATCCGATCCAACGGAGGGCCTTGACGGTCCATTCGGGGGCGAAGACGCGCATCAGATCGTCATCGAAACTGAGGAAGAACTGGCTGGAGCCAGCGTCGCCCTGACGTCCGGCGCGGCCACGGAGCTGGTTATCGATGCGGCGGGCTTCGTGGCGTTCGGTGCCGAGAATGTGGAGACCGCCGATGTCGGCGACGCCGGGACCGAGCTTGATGTCGGTGCCTCGACCGGCCATGTTGGTGGCGATG